>Ga0214919_10000955_pt1 | contig 48918 bp, 42 predicted proteins | sample LL1503_MetaG_FD_177994 | JGI IMG/M metagenome (GOLD analysis project Ga0214919, IMG submission 177994) | Freshwater microbial communities from Lake Lanier, Atlanta, Georgia, United States - LL-1503 | ecosystem: Environmental > Aquatic > Freshwater > Lake | place: USA: Georgia | collected...
TTCCGTTAACTCTTAACTACCAGGGAATTACCTTCATCTCTTCCCACAGCACTCCAGTTAATCGCTCTTGATCAGTTGAACCATTCAAGTCAAAATTTCGCGTAGCCAACCAGATTGCAGTGCGAGCACCTTCTTCGGCAGATAGCAGAGCTGCTGGCCCACCCATGTCGGTCCGTGAATGATTAGGACATATGGCATCAACTAAAACTCCCCTGCCACCCAAGCCGGTTTCATGTGCCAAATTTCGGACTAATGCGTTTACTCCTGCTTTGCTGATTCGATAAGGAGCTAATCCACCAGCATTTCCTGGTCCAGACATCCTGCCTAAACATGCTGAGAAAATTATTACTCGCCCATTTCTTGCTTCAGCCATTGGGGCCGCCAATGTATTGACTGCACAAAAAACTGAATCCAGATTAATTGCCATGACCCGACGCCACTCTTCATTATCTGTTTTTAAGGTCTTTGACATCTTTGCACTCATGACACCATGGGCCAAGATCAAAATCTCAGGCACACCAATATTTTCTAAGATCTCTTCAAATGTTTTCTTAGCTGCATCTAAATCGGCTAAATCGACTGCTCTATATTCGCAATCTAATTGCGATGCCGCCTCGGCTAATCGATCTTTATCTTTAGCGACTAAAACAATTTGGTGACCTTGGGCTCGCAATGCTTTGGCGGCTTCAAAGCCAAGTCCGCGCGATCCCCCAGTGACAATTACTAATGACATGGTCGAATTGTGCCAAAGTATTCAGGAAAGTGCAGAAGTTCTTACTTTTTCTTGTACCCGCTAGGACATTTAGGGTTTGCTCCTGAATACTTCTTGGTGATCTTGCCCTTAACGCAGGTAATTGTGATAACTTTCTTTGCAACTGAGCGAACTGGCGCATTTGCTACTTCTTCTTTTGCTGCAACTATAGGTTTATCTTGCATTAATTTAACTTTAATAGTTGGAGCGGAGAAAGTGAAGTTATCTGCTTGTAATTTTATAAATCCGGTTGTTTTATTTTCAGAAACTAAAACAGTTGCAACCTGAGCTGAATTATCTGCAGAGACCACTTCAACACTTGCCACAATTGGAGCATCCGAAAAGCCGTAATAACACCGAGCTGTATCGGAACGGACTATGTAGGTATAACGTCCCTGGAATAGAGAACCATCAAAGTTGGTGTGAACACCAGCAACTCTGTAATTTAAGGAACCATCTTTGAAAACTGGTGGTCCAGTCTCAAAAATTGGCGCATTTGTTACAACCATGCCATGCAATTTAGTCTTATCTGCTGAGCAAGCATTATTTCCCGTATATGCATTGGCACCGAAATTCCAAAAAATTGAATTTGTTTCGCGCAAAATATTTCTCCCGTTGTTTTCCGCTTTAGGAGAGAATGGCTTGAGATGACTTTCAAAAGCAGCAAATAGCGCAAACTTGTCAAAGTTTACCGATAGTAGCCTTGTCGTAGTTTGAGCAGCTAAGAAATCTGGATAAGTTTTAGACCAAAGCCCTCCGATGCTTGAGTCATTCCAAGAACCTCCGCCCGGATTCGGCACAGAGGTGCCTGGAGTTCCTACGGTAAAAAAATCGCGAAGATATTTTTCCAGTTTAGGATCTTGAGCGATTTCAGATTTCGGAACAGATGCAATCAGTTCGGGAACTAAAGTTACATCTCCCTCTATGCGAATTTTATTAAATGTGGCATCTATTGGTGTTACCGAAAAATCTGCATTTTGCATTCTGCCAAAAATCCACCCGGTTAATCGCTTATCCATTCGAAGAGTTACGGAGATCCTTTCGGAGCCAGTGAAATTAAATGAATCGACACACTTTCCTTCTAGGGCAAATTCACGGCAACTTGTTCCAGGTTTTACCGAAACTGGATAAACAGAACCCTTGAAATCCGATAAATTAATTGAGCAAGCAGAATTTGGTGAACCCCGATTACAGGTCGATAGATATCTCAAAAGTACGTGTGCGGCATAAAACTTTTCTGAGCCATCAGGGTTTAACTCACTGCTTTTCCAAACCGACAATCCACCGCCCGCTGGAATATCTACTACTTCAGAACCTGTGCCAGTTTTGAATTTATATCCTGCTATTTTTTGTGTGATTCCTTCACCATAGAATGTTAACTTTTCTAATACGTTTTTAGAGTTTTTCGCTTCTAAGCTGTCAAGGCATGCGCGATCGGAGTCTGCTAAACAAGGACGTAAAATTAAATCAGCATAAAGTTGATCGTGATCAGCACATGCAGGGTCTTCCCAGCCCGTGCACCACAACTGCTTCCAATCCTCTAATTTTGTAGATCCCATATAGTTTTGACCATATATCGAAGATTGGCTCCAAAGGCCAAAATCATTCGCTTTAAAATCTGTTGTCACAATCGCGTCGGCTGCATGTGCCGGAACAGTTCCGTTAATAGTAGAAGCCATAAAACTAAAAGCCAGTACAAATATGTAAAAGAGCCGCCCGCCTTTTTTCACCTGACTCCTCGCCTATTTCAAAATCTTACAATATAATAGTAAGGGCACAAATCAACGATAAGCAGGTGCAACTCCCGCAACAGCGTCCCCGACGCGATGCACACGCATGGCGTTAGTAGAACCAGGTATTCCAGGTGGACTCCCCGCAACAATCAATATGAAATCTCCAATATTTGCTCTCTTACTCTCAATCAATTTGCTATCGATCTGCTTGACCATTTCATCGGTATGACTAGCAGGAGGAATAACGATCGATTCAACTCCCCAACTAAGTGCCAGCACTCGAGAAGTTCTAACATCTGGAGTTAAAGCCAACATTGGAATTGCAGAGCGAAGACGTGACATTCGTCTTGCTGAATCTCCACTTTGAGTAAAAGCAACTAAGAATTTTGCTCCGACAACTTCACCAACTTCCGTAGCCGCTTTTGTAATTGCGCCAGCGGTTGTATGTGGATTGTGGCGAAGCGGTGCAACGGTATCCAAAGCATCTTCTTCAGTTTTTGCAATGATTCTTGCCATCATCTCAATGGTTTCAATCGGGAATTTTCCAACACTTGTTTCACCTGAAAGCATTAGAGCGTCAGCGCCATCAAGTACAGCATTAGCGCAATCATTTACTTCCGCACGCGTAGGGCGAGAATTTGTAATCATCGAATCAAGCATTTGAGTTGCAACAATTACCGGCTTGGCATTTTCACGAGCAAGAGTAATGCAACGTTTCTGAACTAACGGGACTTCTTCCATCGGAAGTTCTACTCCCAAATCACCACGTGCAACCATGATTGCATCAAACGCTGCAACTATCTCTTCCAGATTTTCAACTGCTTGTGGCTTTTCAATTTTTGCAATGACTGGAATTCGCACTCCGGCGGAATCCATAATCTGGTGCACTCGCTTTATATCTGCTGCATCGCGAACAAATGAGAGCGCAATAAAATCCGCACCCATGCCAATGGCCCAAATTAAATCTTCTTCATCTTTTTCAGAAAGGGCAGGCACAGATACTGCAGCCCCGGGCAGATTTAACCCTTTATTGTTACTTACCGTTCCACCTTCTATAACAATAGTTTCTATTCTTGGTGCTTTGACGGAAGTGACTTCCAAAGCCACTCGACCATCATCAATCAATATCCGATCCCCAACTTTGCAATCACCTGGCAATCCCAAATATGTTGTTGAAGAGATATTTTCATCACCCTCGATTACTTCAGTGGTGATTGTAAATTTTGCACCTTTTGCAATTTCATGTGAGCCATTTTTAAATTTACCTAACCTGATCTTTGGTCCTTGCAGATCTACAACAATTGCAACTGAAACGTCTACTTTTGTGGCAGCTTGGCGAACCATTTGAAAGGTTTTTTCATGGTCTTCGCGAGCTCCATGCGAAAGGTTCAATCGCGCCATATTCATGCCCGCGGCGATCATCCGGTCAATCATTATTTGGTCATTAGTGGCCGGGCCTAAAGTACAAACTATTTTGGCTCGACGCATGCGAGAATTCTACTTCTTTACTACTGCCTCTTTCTCAAAAGAAGTTAAATTCAGTTAAACAGTTAAAGATCGATCGGTAGGCTCAATCGGGGCCGGCAATTGAGTGCGTCCCATTAAGGATCGATCAACTGCTGCAGCTGCCGCACGTCCCTCAGCTATAGCCCAAACTATGAGCGATTGACCACGTCCAGCATCACCACAGACAAATACACCTTCAGAAGTGCTCTCGAAATTCTCATTTCGAGCAATATTCCCACGATTATCTAATTCAACTTCTAATTGAGATACCAACGGAGATTTTTCTACTCCAGTGAATCCCATTGCAAGGAAAACTAAATCGGCTGGTATCTCTTTTTCAGATCCTTCAACTTTTTCAAATTTCCCATTTTTGAACTCTGTTTCAACCAAACGTAATGCTTTTACATTTCCATTCTCATCGCCAAGGAAAGACTCAGTTGAAACTGCAAATAAGCGCTCCCCTGACTCTTCATGTGCACTTGAAACTCGATAAATCATTGGGTAGGTCGGCCAAGGTTGTGAAGCTGGTCGCTCCCCAGTTGGGCGCGGCATAATCTCAAGTTGAGTAATACTTGCGGCTCCCTGACGAATCGCGGTTCCTAAACAATCTGCACCAGTATCTCCGCCGCCCAAAATGACAACATGCTTTCCAGCTGCATTTATCGGAGGCGGTCCACTTAATTCAGCTAGCCCTTGTTTGTTGCCCCAAGGCAGATACTCCATGGCCTGGTGAATTCCATTTAATTCACGACCTGGTACTGGAAGGTCGCGCCAATTTGTTGCACCAATTGCAAGAACTACTGCGTCATATTTAGTGCGTAGCTCTGATCCAGTTATCTCAACGCCGACATCAACGCCAGGTCTAAACCGGGTTCCTTCGGCTTTCATCTGATCCAGACGCCGATCCACAATACTTTTCTCCATTTTAAACTCAGGGATACCATAACGAAGTAATCCGCCGATCTTCTCAGCTCGCTCATAAACTGCAACTGTGTGACCAGCGCGAGTTAATTGTTGTGCGGCTGCCAATCCTGCCGGACCTGATCCAACAACTGCGACAGTTTTACCAGTTAAACGATCTGGAATCAGTGGCTTAACTGATCCACTACCAAATGCTTCTTCAATCGTTCTTAGCTCTACCTGTTTAATCGTTACTGCTTCCGAATTGATTGCTACTACGCAAGCAGTTTCGCAAGGTGCCGGACATAGCCTGCCGGTGAATTCCGGAAAATTATTGGTCGCATGCAAACGCTCAATCGCTTCTTCTTTTTCTCCACGCCAAATTAAATCATTCCACTCTGGAATTAGATTTCCAAGTGGGCATCCTTGATGACAAAAGGGAATACCACAATCCATGCAACGACCTGCTTGTTTTTGTAAATCTTCAAAAGGTTGGTCTTCGTAAACCTCTTTCCAATCCCGAATCCGTACATCAACTGGTCGTCTAGTTGGTGTTTCCCGTTCGGTTTTCATAAATCCAGTTGGATTAGCCATGAGTTGCCTCCATCACATAAGTTTCACGTGGCAATCCTTCTGCTTCGGCACGATCCATGGCAGCAAGCACGCGAGCGTAATCTCTTGGCATCACCATCGAGATGCGATCACTTCCAGATTTCCAATCATCTAATAGCTCTTTTGCAACTAGTGAGCCAGTTTCGACAAAGTGGTTTGAAATAATTTTACGCACTAGTTCTTTCTCAGATTCTGGCATCACAAGCACATCTACCATCTCGCCATTAACTAGGGCCGGATTCAAATCAAGAATAAATATTCTTCCGCCAGACATACCTGCTGCGATATTTCTTCCAGTTTTTCCTAGAATTACCACAGATCCACCGGTCATGTACTCGCATGCGTGATCGCCAACGCCTTCAACAACAGCAGTGGCACCTGAATTCCGCACGCAGAATCTTTCACCAACAACTCCGCTAATGAAAATTTCGCCAAACGTTGCTCCGTATCCAATTACGTTTCCAGCTATTACATTCTCATTTGCAGCAAATGTCGCTTTCTCATCTGGGCGAACAACAACTTTGCCCCCTGATAAACCTTTGCCGACATAATCATTTGCATCACCATAAAGTCGGATTGATAATCCTTTGGGAATGAATGCCCCAAGTGATTGTCCGGCTGAACCGTGAAGTGAAATATCGATTGTTCCCTCTGGTAATCCTGCGCCACCAAAACGTCGCGTGATTTCAGAGCCCAGCATCGTTCCAACTGTACGGTTAACGTTTCTTACCGCCATCTCAATCCGAACTGGTGTGGAGTTTTCGAGTGCAGGTGCTGCCAATTTAATTAACTCTTTATCCAAAGCCTTATCGAGGCCGTGGTCCTGAGTGATCGAACTAAATCTTGGACCTGCTGGTACATCAGCAAGCAATGGTGAAAGGTCTAAGCCGCTAGCTTTCCAATGATCAATAGCTGCTTTGGTTTCAAGCGCTTCAACTTGACCGATCGCCTCTTTAAGTGTCTTGAAACCTAAGGATGCCAATATTTCGCGAACCTCTTCAGCGATGTACTCAAAGAATGTTTCCACAAACTCTGGCTTGCCATTAAATTTTTCGCGTAACTTTGGATTTTGGGTGGCCACTCCAACAGGGCAGGTATCAAGATGGCAAACCCGCATCATTACGCACCCTGAAACAACTAGCGGAGCAGTTGCAAAGCCATACTCTTCAGCACCAAGCAATGCGGCAATCACAACATCGCGTCCAGTTTTAAGTTGTCCATCTGCCTGAACCACAATTCGATCGCGTAAACCATTTAACATCAAAGTTTGTTGCGTTTCAGCAAGCCCTAACTCCCACGGAGCTCCAGCATGCTTCAAGGAAGTAAGCGGAGATGCTCCGGTTCCACCATCATGGCCAGAGATTAAGACTACGTCGGCATGAGCTTTGCTAACTCCAGCAGCAACAGTTCCTACGCCAACTTCAGCAACTAATTTTACGTGAATTCGTGCTTTGTCATTAGCATTTTTTAAATCGTGAATTAATTGGGCTAAATCTTCAATGGAGTAAATGTCATGGTGAGGTGGAGGTGAAATCAATCCAACTCCAGGAGTTGAATATCTAGTTTTTGCAATCCATGGATAAACCTTTTGGCCAGGTAGCTGACCACCCTCACCCGGTTTAGCACCTTGTGCCATCTTGATCTGAATATCATCAGCGTTAACAAGGTATTCACTTGTCACGCCAAATCGTCCACTTGCAACCTGCTTAATTGCAGATCTCTTTGAATCACCATTTGCGATCTTCAGGTAACGCTCTGGGTCTTCCCCACCTTCGCCAGTGTTAGATTTTCCGCCTAATCTATTCATCGCGATGGCTAGAGTTTCATGCGCCTCTTGAGAGATGGATCCGTAAGACATGGCGCCCGTTGAAAACCGCTTTACAATCTCTGAAATTGGTTCTACCTCATCAATTGAGATAGCGGCTTTGTTTGAACTCTTAAAAGTAAACAGCCCGCGTAAAGTCATTAAATCTTTAGTACGCACATCAACTTTCGTTGTATATTTCTTGAACAGTTCATACTGTTTATTTCGGGTTGAATGTTGCAACAAGAACACAGTTTCTGGATCGAAAAGATGTGGTTCTCCATCTCGTCTCCATTGATACTCACCGCCAGTCAAAAGTTTTTTAGAGCCAGGAATTTCACCACCCGGTGGATAAGCAATGTGATGACGTGCGATCGCCTCATCAGCGACAGTCTCAAGATCTATTCCACCAAGGCGTGAGGTAGTTCCGGAGAAATACTCATCAATTAATTGATGAGACAAGCCGACTGCTTCAAAAACTTGAGCCCCGGTATATGAGGCAATTGTTGAGATTCCCATCTTTGACATAACTTTCAAGACTCCCTTGCCGAGGGCCTTGATTAAATTGCGTACAGCTTTTTCTGGAGTGGTTCCGGTAATTACGCCTTGATGTACAAGATCTTCAACGCTTTCCATGGCAAGGTATGGATTAACCGCTGCTGCTCCATATCCAATCAAAAGTGCAACATGGTGGACTTCGCGTACATCCCCAGCTTCAATTACTAATCCAACTTGGGTTCGCGATTTTTCGCGAATTAAATGATGGTGAATCGCTGAAGTTAAAAGCAACGAAGGAATAGGTGCATTCTCAGAATCTCCATCGCGATCTGAGAGGACAATAATGTGTGCACCATCTTTTATTGCATCACTGACTTCACGTCTAATCTCTTCGATTCGGGCACGTAATCCTTCCCCACCCTCTGAAACTTGAAACAATCCACGCACAATATGAGACGCAAATCCTGCTTGGTTTCCATCCGCATTTACGTGAATAATTTTTGCCAACTCGTCATTATCTATAACTGGAAATGGCAGTTGGATCTGGCGGCAGGAAGCAGCTGTTGGATCTAAAAGATTTTGCTCAGGACCAAGTGAAGCACCTAAGCTGGTAACTAATTCTTCACGGATCGCATCAAGTGGAGGGTTTGTCACCTGAGCGAAAATTTGCGCAAAATAATCAAAGAGCAATCTTGGTCGTTTAGACAAAACAGCTATTGGAGTATCAGAACCCATTGATCCAAGCGGCTCAAGTCCGGATTTTGCCATTGGCGCCAAAATTATTCGCAACTCTTCTTCGGTAAAACCGAATGCACGTTGTCTTCTTACCACGGATGAGTGTGGATAAATAATATGTTCACGTGCTGGCAAATCTTCTAACCGCACCATCCCAGCTTGTAACCATTCTCCATACGGAGCAGCGTTTGCTAGGCCATCCTTAATCTCTTCATCTTCAACAATTCGACCTTGCTCGATATCTACCAGGAACATCCGACCAGGTTGCAATCTGCCTTTACGTACAACATCCTCTGGTTTAAAATCTAATACGCCAACTTCACTGGCTAGTACAACTAATCCATCCTTTGTGACCCAATATCTAGATGGACGCAATCCATTACGATCTAAGACAGCGCCAATTTGGTTTCCATCAGTAAAAGTAACGCAGGCAGGTCCATCCCATGGCTCCATTAGAGCGGAATGGAAAGAGTAAAAATCCCGTCTTAATTGCGAGATATTTGTGTTGTTTTCCCATGCTTCAGGAATCATCATCAGCATCGCATGTGGCAACGAACGACCACCTAAATACAACAGTTCAAGTACTTCATCAAATGAAGCCGAGTCAGATCCACCTTCGGCAACAATTGGGAATAACCGTTTTAAATCACCAGGAATTAGATCACTTTCTAGCAAACTTTCGCGTGCCTTCATCCAATTTCGATTTCCTTTAACTGTATTGATTTCGCCATTATGCGCGATGTAACGATATGGATGTGCAAGTGGCCATGAAGGAAATGTGTTTGTCGAAAAGCGTGAGTGCACCAAAGCAAGTGGTGAATGTAAGCGCTCATCAGAGAGATCTGGGAAGAATTCTTCTAACTGTCCAGTTGTAAGCATGCCTTTATATACAAGTGTCCGAGAAGATAGAGATGGAAAATAAACAGCTAGCTCATGTTCAGCTCTTTTGCGAAGTGCAAATGCAAGTCGTTCCAGAACTAATTCACTTTCATTTTTTAAACCTGAAACAAAGAGTTGCTTGAAAATTGGCATTACTGATTTTGCCGTTTTGCCGAGAATGGAAGAATTTACTGGAACATCACGCCACCCAAGAACTTTTAATCCCTCTTCTTGAGCAATCGCCTCAATCCGCGCTATCGGCGCATCAGATGCTAAGAATGCGATACCGGCGGCATATGAGCCAACTTTTGGTAAATCAAAATCAGTTACGGCACGTAAAAATAAATCCGGAATTTTAATTAGAATTCCAGCACCATCGCCGCTATCTGTTTCAGCACCAGATGCACCGCGATGCTCTAGGTTCCGCAGCGCCGTTAACCCTTGCGCCACAATTTCATGAGTGGCTTTCCCGGTGAGGGTAGCCACCATCGCAACGCCGCAAGAATCCCGCTCATTTTCAGGGTTGTATAACCCAGAAGCTGGTGGGAAATTTGAGAATTTGCTTTTCATGCTTGCCATTAAATTTGCGCCTGTCCTTCTAGACTAGTAAGTAATTTCTTTAGAAGCGGGACAGCGCTGGCCCGAGACCGCAATCATAACCGAAAAATCTCCGGCTTGAGAACTCAAAAATTTAACAAGCCTTACAAGATAGTTGTATGGACCAATTGCCCAATTCCAGCAGTAACCGCCATTGCTAGTGATCCCCCGAGCAAAATGCGCACGGTTGGACGCAAAGCCCCTGTTCCAGCAATTTTTGCCCCAGCGATTCCGGCCGCGATCAGGCCCAACAATGTGATCGCCACAATTGTTGTTGTTCGCCCGTTTGGAGTTGGAGCGAACATTCCCAGCATTGGAATTAATCCACCCAATGTGAATGCTGCTGCCGAGGCTATCGCTGCTTGCGTAGGACGAGCCCTGGTTTTGTGATGTTGACCAAGCTCATCTCTTAGGTGTGCCGCTAGCGCATCATGATCATGCATCTCTTTGGCAACTTGCAACGCTAACTCTTTTGACAATCCCCGTGCAACATAAATTTCGGCTAACTCTTCGAGTTCGCCATCTGGATCTATAGCTAAGTGATCCGCCTCAATTTTGCGATCGGCGTCTTCAATATCAGTTTGTGAACTAACAGAGACATATTCGCCAGCAGCCATAGACATAGCACCAGCTGCGATACCTGCAAATCCTGCAGTAACAATTGCATTTGTTCCAGCCTGGGCCGCTGCTACGCCAATCACCAAACTCGCAGTAGAAACCAACCCATCATTTACGCCCAAAACCGCAGCTCGCAACCATCCAGAACGGTGAGTGCGGTGCTCTAAATTTCTGATGTAAACATCTTTAAGAGGCATGAGGCTAGATTATCTCTTTTGGCTTACTTTTCGCGCCACAAACCATGCGCTAAATCCAACAAAGATCACAAGCGAACTCCAAAAGTTTAGCCGCATCCCTAAAACATGCGCACTCGAATCAATCCGCAATACTTCGATCAACCCTCTCCCAAGGGTGTACAAAGCCACATATGCGATGAACAAAGTGCCTGCTTTAGCTCTTCCAAAAAATCCAGCCTTGTCAGCCATGATCAAAAGTATGGCCACAGCCACACACCAAAGTGATTCATATAAAAAAGTTGGGTGAAATGTTGTAAAGGCTGCGTATCCGTTTGGTCGACTGGCAATTGGAACTTGCAAAGCCCATGGGGCATTTAATGGTTTTCCAAATAACTCTATATTGAACCAATTGCCCCATCTTCCAACTGCTTGGGCAAGTAATACTCCGGGAGCCAGCGCATCAAGAAATACTCCAAAAGTTGGTAGTTGTGGCTTACTTTTTAATAGAGATCTAAATCCCACCCAAGCCCCAACAGTGCCAAGTGAAATTGCGCCCCAGATTCCTAATCCACCACGCCATATTGCTATTGCGTCTAAAGGGGAAGAGAAAGTGCCCCAAGATGTAATCACATGATAAATCCGCCCGCCAATAATTCCAGCGGGTACTGACCAGAAAGCAACTGTAGCTACATCACCAAGATCTCCACCACGATTTACAAATCGCTTATCACCAACTCGAACCGCAATAACTATTCCAGCGATTATGCAAAGTGCATAAAAATGTAAAGTTAAAGGTCCAATGCTGACTGCAGACAAATTGGGCGAGGGAATCGCAGCCCAATTACTCACTGGACTTTTACTTTATGCCAGCTGCGACTAATAATTTCATAAACTCTGGAGCAGAATAGTAAGCACCGCTAGCGCGATCAACTTCTTTTCCATTTATAAAAACTGTTGGAGTGGAATTTATATTTTGTTTTGAACCTTCGCTACCAACATTTCCAACCCAGCCGGCATACTTGCCTTTATTTACACATGCTTCAAATTCTGGACCTGTGACACCTGCTGCAGCTGCAGTGGCGATAACACCTTCATTGCTCCAGGCTCCAGAATTTTCAGCTGGTTGATTTTTATACATTAATGCGTGGTACTCAAGGAATTTCCCTTGGTCCGCAGCACACGCTGCCCCATTCGCTGCGTAAACTGATTCTGGACCTAAAAATGAAAGTGGATGGAAAACAATTTTTGCTTTCTTCTCGACAACAAGAGCCCTTAATGCGTCACCATTTGTTCCCTCAAATGCTTTGCAACTTGGGCATTGAAAATCTTCCCAGATATCAATTACAGGTTTTAAGTCTCCATTAAAAACAATTCCATAGCCATCTTTTACTGAGGCGGCAGTTGGAAGTACTGCTGTTTTCTTGCTCGTATTATTAAAGATAGAAATGCCTGCCCCTACGACAACAACTAACGCAACCATGCCAATAACTAACCATCTTGTTATTGGATCTCCTGAAGATTTGCCCTTGTTATCGACCATTCTCAAATCCTACCTTGACCCCGCCTCTAAAGCCCACTTGGTATGTGGTCGCCAATATAAATAAACCGCCAAAAGGGTAAGTCCGAAATCACGTAATATTTCTTGCAAATACTTAGTTTCTCCGGGGGCTACCTGACCGCCGCCGCCAAAACATCCACAATCAATAGACAAGCCACGCGCCCAGGCTGAAGAGATCGCCAAAATAAAAATAAACATTAGCGATCCTGCAAAAAAAGCTGATAGCCGAGTTGCGACTCCTAAAATTAATAACGCTCCCAAACCTACTTCAAACCATGGAAGTGCGTATCCAAATAGATTTGCAACACTAATAGGCAAAAGTTCATATGCCCGCATGGCAGCAGCGGCTTTATAAGGGCTGGTGACCTTTAATGCACCGGCGACAAGAATGACACCGCCAAGAGTTAAACGAACTAATAATCCAAACCAATTGAGTCGGGTCGGTGTAATAAACCTTGCTAGATTCATCGCGCTTGTCTTATTCCATCAGCCAAACTTTTCGTCAAAGTGGCTAATTCTTCCAAGCCTTTTTCAAAATCTGAATTTTCAAGTAGAACTTTAATTAAAGCTGATCCAACTATTACCCCATCAGCATAAGTTGCGACTTCTTTTGCTTGCTCTGGAGTCGAAACACCCAAACCAACGCACACCGGAGTTTGTACCGATTTGCGAATCCGCGCGACTAATTCTTTTGCCGATGATGAAACACTCGTTCTGGTCCCAGTTACTCCCATTAAACTTGCTGCATAAACAAATCCAGAACATGCTGAAGCAACTTGGCTTAACCGTTCAGGCACTGAACTCGGTGCAGCAACAAAAATGTTATTGATGCCGGCTCGATCACTTTCTCTGATCCAAGGATTGGCTTCTTCGAGAGAAAGATCTGGTGTAATGACGCCAGAACCATTGGCAGATTTAATCGCATCTGCAAATTTAGAAATTCCATATTGTTCAATTGGATTCCAGTAAGTCATCACAACAGCAGGAACTTTTAAATTCGTTGTGAATCCTAAAATTTCTAGAACTTCGCTGGCACCTGTACCGTTTGCCAACGCTATATCTGCCGCTTCTTGAATAATCGGACCGTCCATTATTGGGTCGCTGTAAGGAAAGCCGATTTCAACAATATCGACGCCATTTTTTACTAATACTTCAATTGCTGCCTTGCTTTTTTCTACGGTAGGAAATCCAGCTGGAAGGTAAGCAATAAATGCAGCTCTATTTTCGCTTTTTAACTCTGCAAGCCGTTCTGCTAGATGGGTCATTACGATTTCAAATCTGCAAAATAATTAGCTGCAGTCTCAACATCCTTATCACCACGTCCACTTAAATTTATTAATAGGGTCGCATTTGGGCCTAACTCATTACCAACTTTCATTGCACCCGCTAAAGCATGTGCGGTTTCAATCGCTGGAATAATTCCCTCAGTTCGAGAAAGAAGCGAGAACGCCTCCATCGCTTCTTTATCGGTAATTGGGCGATACTCCGCTCTCCCGATGTCATGTAAGTATGAATGCTCTGGACCTACACCCGGATAATCAAGGCCGGCTGAAATTGAATGAGATTCACGGGTTTGTCCATCTTTATCTTGAAGCATGTAAGAACGTGCGCCATGTAATACGCCAGGTCTGCCACCGCTAATCGCACTTGCATGACGGCCGGTCTCAATTCCATCGCCACCTGCTTCAAGCCCAATTAACCTGACGGATGTATCTTCAATGAATGGGAAAAATATTCCAATTGCATTTGAGCCACCGCCCACACAAGCAAGTACTGCATCTGGAAGTTTTCCGGTTAGTTCAAGTACCTGAGCCCTCGCTTCATCACCGATGATTCGGTGGAAATCTCGAACCATGGTTGGAAACGGATGTGGTCCCGCAACTGTTCCTAAAATGTAATGCGTATCTGCAACATTTGTTACCCAATCCCGCATCGCTTCATTTATTGCATCCTTTAGCGTGCGTGAACCTGAAGTAACAGGCACTACTTCTGCTCCTAGCAATCTCATTCGGGCAACATTTAAAGATTGACGCTTGGTGTCTTCTTCACCCATGTAAACAACACAATCAAGACCCATAAGTGCAGCCGCCGTTGCAGTTGCAACTCCATGCTGCCCCGCACCAGTTTCTGCGATAACGCGACTCTTACCCATTCGTTTAGTTAAAAGAGCCTGACCTAACACATTATTTATTTTGTGTGAACCGGTGTGATTTAAATCTTCTCTTTTTAAAATAATCCTTGCCCCACCGGCATAGCAAGCGAATCTTTTTGCTTCCGTGATGATGCTTGGCCTACCTGAATAAGTACGGTGCAGCTCATCTAGTTCAGCTATGAATGTTGGATCAGATTGGGTTTGGATATGCATTTTTGCAAGGTCATCAAGCGCTGCAACTAAAGCTTCCGGTACAAACCGGCCGCCATATTCGCCAAAATGACCTGTTGCGAAGACAGGCTTCTCCCCAGTTAAGTTGGCGGTATCGGCTGTAGTAGTCATGGCTATACCTTAGAGATATTCGGGGTATCGGCGCGATTTATAAAATCTCGGATCATCTGGGCTGGGTCTCCATCTTTAACAAGGGCTTCTCCCACCAAGATCGCCTCGGCGCCACTTTTGCGATAGGAAATTACATCAGCTAGCGAACTTATTCCTGATTCGGCTACTTTTACTACTCCTTCAGGGATCGCCAAGGCTAATTTATCAAAGGCGCCTAGATCTATTTTTAAAGTGGTTAAATCACGAGCATTTACCCCAATGATTTCTGGGTCAAGGGATAACGCCCTTTCTACCTCTTCAAGAGTGTGAGTTTCAACTAACACTTGCATTCCAAGTGATTTTGAAATTGCGAAGAATTCACTGAGTTGCAGATCAGATAATGCTGCAACGATCAACAAAATAATATCGGCACCATAAGCCCTTGCTTCAAATATTTGATATTCATCAACCGTAAAATCTTTACGTAAAATTGGAATATTGATTGCTGATCTAACGGCTGCTAAATCTGCAAGTGAGCCACCGAATTTGCGGCTTTCAGTCAAGACACTCACCGCAGTAGCTCCACCTGTTTGATAGCTAAGTGCTAGAGCTGCAGGATCCGATATTTGCGCAAGTGCGCCTTTACTTGGAGATGATCGCTTTACTTCGGCAATCACAGATAAGTTAGAACTTTGAAGTGATGGAAGTACATCTATTACTGGATTGACCTCAGATATCTTTGCAACTAATTCATTTAATTCAACTAACTTTTTACGTTCTGCTAAATCTTCTCTTACACCTTGGATTATTTGGTCTAGGACGTTCAAAATTTTACCGTTTAGCTTTCTGACCATATCCCAGTTGACGAAGAACTAAGCCGACAAAAGGGGATGCAACGGTCACAATAATTCCAATAATTGCAACATTTACATCTGCTACAACAAAAGCCACGCTTGCCACAGTTGAGCCGAGGATTGCCAAAATAGTTGTCACCCAGGCAGCGACTGTATGACCATGATTGTTATCCATTTGGCTCCTTCTGCTTACTCAGTTGCGGCTCGGTAACTTGGCTGCCTTGGCTTAATTCTAGAGGGTTGGATCCACCCCTTTATCCAAAGCGCGCCAAGGGTCTTGAACGGAGCGCTCGTATTTAGCCGGAAGCTTTTTTGAACCACTTTTACGCAGAAATCTGAAAAAACCTTTGAAAAAGGATCGCATCGCTTTCAATTTATTCAATTTATATAACTAAATTCTTTGCAGCAGCAATAGCGCCCAATACAGCCGCAGCCTTACTCAAACACTCATTATCTTCACTTTCTGGAATTGAATCTGCCACAATTCCAGCACCTGCTTGTACATATGCAATTCCATCTCTGATAAGTGCGGTGCGAATTGCGATTGCGGTATCAAGATTGCCGTTGAAGTCAAAGTAACCGATGCATCCGCCATACAAACCCCGCCTAGTAGGTTCTAATTTTTCAATAATTTCCATAGCGCGGGGTTTCGGAGCGCCTGACAAAGTTCCCGCTGGAAATACCGCTGCAAGGGCGTCAACTACAGATATCTCATTATTTAATTCGCCAGTTACTGTTGAAACAATGTGCATGACATGCGAATAACGTTCGACATTCATGAATTCAATTACCTCTACAGAGCCGGCTTTGCATACGCGGCCTAAATCATTGCGTCCTAAATCGACCAGCATTAAATGTTCGGCACGTTCTTTAGGGTCCGCGATCAACTCATTACCAATTTCGATATCTTCTTCCGCCGTAATGCCTCTGTGTCTAGTGCCGGCAATTGGATGAATCATGGCTTTACGATCTGAGATTTTTATCAAAGCCTCTGGACTTGAACCGACGATATCTACACCATCATGAAATCTGATCAGGTACATATATGGACTTGGATTATGCAAACGCAACATTCGATAAACATCAATCGAACTTGCCTCGCAAGGGGTGGAAAAACGTTGCGAAAGCACGACTTGGAATGCTTCACCAGATCTGATTTCTTCTTTTATTAACTCTACATTTTTTCTAAAATCTGCTGATGATGTGGCGCGAGTAAAATCAGCCTTACTTTTTTCACCGACAACGTCTACTTGTCCTGCCAATGGCGCCAAAAGATCTTCATGCATTTTCTCAATGCGCTCTACTGCATTTTCCCAAGCTTGATCAACTCGTTCACTCGTACCATCCCAATTAATAGCATTTGCAACAAGTAAGACTGTTCCATCAGAATGGTCAAATACCGCTAAATCGGAAATTAATTGGAAAGCCATCTCTGGAAGATGAAGATCATCTTTGGCTAAATTCGGTAACTTCTCCATCCTTCTGACCGCGTCATAACCAAGGTAACCAACTAATCCACTCGCCAGCGGAGGCAGTCCAGAAATCTCCGCACTTTTTAGATGAGAAGTTGTGATCCGCAATGCCTCTAGCGGATCTATACCTTCTGGTGCACCGGCAGGTTTGCTTCCTTTCCATACTGCTAATCCGTGTTCTTCAGTTAGCGTTGCTTGACTATTAACGCCAATGAATGAATATCTTGACCAAATCTTTCCATTCTCAGCAGATTCAAGTAAAAAAGTGCCAGGCCGTTCTTGAGCTAACTTCCGATATAAAGATAACGCTGTTTCGCCATCGGCTAAAAGTTTGCGCGTTACTGGAATAACATTATTTTTTTTAGCAAGTTCACGAAACTCTTCTACTCTCATTCTGAAATCTCAATCTCATTTGAGAAACATGAGTGGGTTCCGGTATGGCATGCGACGCCTTTTTGATGCACCCGAAGCAATATTGCATCGCCGTCACAATCTACTGATGCGGAAACAACTTCTTGCGTATTCCCAGATGTTGCGCCTTTAACCCATAATTCATTTCTACTTCTGCTCCAATAAGTTGCTTTGTGACTTTCTAATGTTTTTTCAAGAGCCTCACGATTCATCCATGCGAGCATCAAAACTTCATTGCTTTCATCCTCTTGAACTACAACCGCCACAAGGCCATTTTCGCGATCAAGTAATTTCGCTAAATCAGCGGAGATTTTCATCTGGCTATTCTCCCCCATCTGAGGCCATTCCCGCATTTGCCCTTCATCGGATCAGATATCCAGCAGAGCGTAAGAAATCCTTGACCTGTGAAATCCGATAGACCCCAAAGTGAAAAACGCTCGCCGCCAGAAGTGCATCTGCACCAGCATCAATCGCCCGTGAAAAATCTTCAAGCGCGCCTGCGCCACCACTGGCAATCATTGGGGTGGAAATATGTGGTCGTAGAAGTTGGATCATCTCTAAGTCATAGCCCGCTCGCGTGCCATCAGCATCCATTGAGTTAAGTAAAATTTCTCCTACGCCCAAATCGCAAGCTTGCTTAACCCATTCAATTGCGTCAATCCCGGTGCCCCGTGTTCCTCCGTGAGTTGTAAGTTCAAAACTGCTTGCAGTTGCACCTCGTCTTGCATCTACTGATAAAACTAATACTTGAGCTCCAAAATGTTGATTAATCTCACTTAACAGTTCAGGTCTTTCAATAGCTGCGGTGTTAACTGAAATTTTATCTGCACCGGCTCTCAACAATTTATCAACATCAGCCACTGTGCGTACCCCGCCACCAACAGTTAATGGGATAAAAACTTGTTCAGCAGTACGACCAACAACATCATAAGTGGTCTGCCGATTGCCGGTACTTGCACTGATCTCAAGAAAAGTTAATTCATCTGCACCTTCGAGATCGTAAACCCGAGCCATCTCAACTGGATCCCCGGCATCTTTCAGGTTTGTAAAATTAATACCCTTTACAACTCTTCCTTCAGTCACATCTAAACACGGAATAATTCTGATCGAAGGATTCACTATTGACTAACTTTCGCTAACGCTTCACCCAGAGTAAATGCACCTGCGTATAGGGCCTTACCAACGATTGCTCCTTCGACTCCTATTGTCGTTAATTCTCGAAGTGCTTCAAGGTCAGCAAGTGATGAGACTCCACCACTTGCAATAATGGGACGATCAGTCACCGCTGCAACTTCTCTTAATAATTTGATATTTGGCCCCATCAATGTTCCATCTTTCGCTACGTCAGTTAACACATAACGTGCACAACCATCACGATCTAATCTTTCAATCGTTTCGAAAAGATTTCCACCTTCAGTAGTCCATCCACGTGCAGCAAGAGTGTGTCCACGAACATCAAGTCCTATCGCAATCCTCTCGCCATATTTAGCAATTACTTGCGCAGTCCAATCCGGATTCTCTAGCGCTGCAGTGCCAAGGTTTATCCGAGCACATCCAGTTGCCAATGCCCGTTCAAGGGATTCGTCGTCGCGAATTCCACCAGAGAGCTCAACTTTCACATCTAGCACGCCAACAACCTCAGCCAGAAGCGCGGCGTTACTACCAATTCCGAAAGCGGCATCAAGATCTACAAGGTGGATCCATTCCGCGCCAGCGTTTTGAAAATCTAATGCTGCATCTAGTGGGTTTCCATACTTTGTTTCATTTTCAAGGGCTCCTTGCACCAAGCGAACTGCTTGGCCATCTTTAACATCAACAGCAGGTAAAAGAATTAAGCGCATTTTGCTAACCAATTTTCGATCAATTTAGCACCGGCATCTCCAGATTTTTCAGGATGGAATTGCGTAGCACTAAGCGGACCATTTTCAACAGCAGCAATAAATTTTCCACCGTAATTGCTCCAACTTACTTTCGCTTTTTTCAATGGTGAGTGCGGATCTTCTTCCCAGTTTTGTGATGCAAAAGAGTGCACAAAATAAAATCTTTCTTTTTCTACGCCAGCAAATAGTGCGCTTTCTGGTGCGACGTCAATCAAATTCCAACCCATATGTGGAAGTTTTGGATCTTGCAATTTAGTAACGGTCCCATTCCATTGCCCTAATCCTGGAGTTACTACGTCGTGCTCATCACCAAATGAAAAAAGAGTTTGTGCGCCTACGCAAATACCCAATGTTTGTAAATTCTTAGTCATCCGAGCATCGATAATTGCATCTGCTCGATGCTTGAGTAGACCTTCCATACAAGTTGCGAAAGCGCCAACCCCTGGAATGACTAAGCCGTCAGCATTAATGCATTTTTGAAAATCATTGGTGACTTCAACTTGAGCACCATGCCTTGAAAAAGCCCGCTGAGCAGATTTAATATTTCCAGAACCATAATCCAAAATTGCTATCAAAGAACGCCCTTGGTTGAGGGAACTCCAGCTACGCCATCAAGTCTGACCGCATCGCGCAATGCACGCGCAACCGCTTTGAATTGTGCTTCCATTACGTGATGGGCATTTCGTCCTTCTAAGACGCGGATATGTAAAGCGATGTGAGCTTCGGCAACCAATGACTCCCAAATATGACGCGTCAAAGTTGTGTCGTAAGTTCCAATCAACTCTACGATCTCAGGTTGACGGTGGACTAAGTAGGGCCTTCCAGAAAGGTCAACTGCAGCGGTAACCAGAACTTCATCTAGCGGGACTGTTGCATCACCAAACCTCCTGATGCCAACTTTGTCGCCGAGTGCTTCACGCAACGCTTGTCCAAGTGCCAAAGATGTATCTTCTACGGTGTGATGTGAATCAACTTCAACATCGCCTTTGGTAATTACTTTCAAGTCAAAGCCACCATGCTTACCTAATTGATTTAGCATGTGATCGAAAAAGGGAACTCCAGTTTCTATCTCAATTACACCAGTGCCATCCAACTCCAATTCAACATGAACTGAAGATTCTTTTGTGGCCCGTTTTACGATCGCTTTGCGGCTCATTTTTCCCCTTTCAATACTCTAAGAATCTCACGAAGTGCTGCTAAGAAGCGGTCATTTTCACTTGGAGTTCCGATAGTTACCCGTAGGTGTCCCGCGATCCCTACGTCCCGGACCAACACCCCAACCTTTACCAACTCTTGCCAAACCTGCTTCTCGTTATCGATCGAAAAAAGCAAGAAATTAGCAGAGCTGGGAACAACTGTTAATCCAAGATTCTGCAACTCCGCCACCACTTTATTCCGCTCAATTTTGAGTTGCTCAACTTCAGCTAGTAATTCACTTTGAAATTCAAGTGCCACTTTGGCTAGAAGTTGGGTTGGAGTGCTCAAGTGATAAGGCAAACGTACTAATTGAAGTGCGTCAACAACTTCTTTACCAGCGGCCAAATACCCCACCCTCACACCTGCGAATGAAAATGCCTTACTCATCGTACGAATTACCACTAAATTCAAATACTTACTTAAAAGTTCAATAGTTGAAGGCTGCTCTGAGAACTCTGCATACGCTTCATCAATTATCGTCAGTCCTCCGACTTGCGCAGTCGCCTCAATAATTTTGCGGATATCAGAAATTGCCGTACTGGTTCCAGTTGGATTATTTGGTGTAGTTATAAAAACTAATTTAGGTTTTTGAGTTGAAATCTCTTTTAGTGCAGATGAAAGATCTATACTAAAATTACTTAAACGCTCTCCAGTGATCCAATTTGTTCCGGTGCTTCTGGCGATATTTTCATGCATTGAATATGAAGGTGTGAAACCAAGAGAATTTACACCTGCTCCAGCAAATGCCAAGAAAAGGGTTTGGATAATTTCATTACTTCCGTTTGCAGCCCAGATTTGATCGACACTTAAATTGACGCCAGTGGTCGAACTTAAATACTTCGCTAACTCTGATCTCAGTTCAATTGCATCTCTATCGGGATATCTATTAAAATCTTTTGCAGAATTAGCTATCGCCTCTGAAAGTTTTTTTACTAAGGCCGGTGATAAAGAAAATGGATTCTCATTTGTATTTAACTTAACTTCTAGCGGCAGCTGCGGAGCTCCGTATGGTGATTGATCCTTTAGATCTTCGCGTAATGGCAACCAGTTCGGCCAATCTAGGGGGGAATCGTAATTACTCATGATTTACCATTGGATGTGAATCGAGCGCTCATCGCCTCGCCATGGGCTGGAAGATCCTCTGAATTTGCCAAAGTAATTACATTCTCGGCAATATCTTTAAATGCTTGCTCGTTGTACTCAACAAAATGAATTCCGCGCAAAAATGTTTGAACTGACAACCCACTTGAATGGCAAGCACATCCCCCGGTAGGCAGTACGTGATTTGAACCTGCGGAGTAATCGCCTAAGGAGACTGGAGTGAAAGGTCCAATAAAAACCGCACCTGCATTGCGGATCAACTTAGCAACATTTACTGCATCTACCGTTTGAATTTCTAGATGTTCTGCTCCATACGCATTTACAACCGCTAATCCGTCTTCTAGGTTTGCAACAATCACAATTGCAGATTGAATTCCATTGAGCGCCGTACTTATTCGTGCACTATGTTTTGTCTTTTTAACTCGTGAAGCAAGTGCTAATTCAACTTCATCGGCAAGTTTAGTGCTAGTAGTTACTAAGACTGCAGCCGCAATTGTGTCGTGCTCGGCTTGACTGATTAAATCTGCAGCCACATTATCTGCATCGGCCGACTCGTCAGCCAGAATCGCGATTTCAGTTGGCCCAGCTTCCGAATCAATTCCAATCAGACCTCGTAAAGCTCTCTTTGCTGCAGCAACATAAATATTTCCAGGACCGGTAACAATGTCAACTGCTTCGCACCCGGCGCCGTATGCAAACATTCCAATGGCTTGCGCTCCCCCAACAGAATAAATTTCATCAACTCCAAGAAGTGCGCAGGTTGCTAAAATTGTTGGGTGCGGATATCCACCGAAATCTTTTTGCGGAGGTGATGCAACTGCAAAAGATTTGACTCCGGCAATTTTTGCTGGAATCACATTCATCATCACACTACTTGGATAAACGGCTTTGCCACCGGGAACATACAGTCCAACGCGATCGACTGGAATCCATCGTTCAACTACATAACCACCCGGGACGACATCTGTTTTCTTTTCATTACGTTTTTGGTCATTGTGCACTTTTTCAATTCGCTTTATAGCTTCGACTAACGCTTCCTTGATTTTAGGGTCTAATTCATCAAGTGCCTTCTGAATTATTTGTGCTGGTACTCGCAATTCCGGAATTTTTACGCCGTCAATTTCAGCGGTAATCGCGATAACTGCCTTTTCTCCCTCATTTTTAATTCGCTTTAAGAGCGGCTGCACAACCACAAGAGCGGCCTCAATATCCATCTCGGCTCGTGGCAATAAATTGCGAATATTGGCTCTACTGAAATCTTGATTTCCAGTCAGATCAATTTTGCGGATCAATCGATCTGTTGTTGTACTCACCTGCTTACTCTACCGAACCAATTCGGTCGGAGGTCGGAACAATTGATTGCTAAACCAAACAAGCTGGTCCCAATAATGCTTTTAGATCAGCGCTTAAACTCGGAGAAACGCTCACCCGCAAGCCATCATCGATCTTCATGACGGTACTACTCGTTGGGCTGTCCAACTTGAGGTGGACCTCGGTAGCCCCTGGGTGAGAGCGCAAAACTTCTTTCATTCGATCAATAATCGGAGGAGTGCACCTGGCGAATGGAAGTGAAACTATCAGCGGGCCACGACGTTCTTGGGATAAATCTGGAAGTGATAAATCCAGAGCCATGATTCGCGGTGTGTCTTCGCGTCGGTCAACTCTACCGCGCACAACTACTACTACATCCTCTGAAAGTGAAGTTGCATGTTGTGAATAGGTACTTGAAAAAAACATCACATCAATTGCACCAGCTAAATCTTCGATAGTAACGATTGCCCAAGAGGCGCCCGCCTTAGTAACTTTTCGTTGAATTGATGTTACCAATCCGCCAATGGTCACAATGTCATCATGACCAACTTCATCACCTGATATTTCGCTGATCGGGCGATCCACTAACGCTGCCAACGTCGATTCGATTCCAAGCAACGGGTGATCTGAAACGTAAAGTCCAAGCATTTCGCGTTCATGTGCAAGCAGTGTTGCTTTATCCCATTCTTCGATCGGGTACTTCAACTCTAATCCAGTGACTTCATCACCTGTTGTCGAACCAAACAAGTCGTATTGTCCGAGTGCTTCAGCTCGCTTTGATTCAACCACGCTATCTAACGCTTCTAAATAAATTGCCATCAATCCACGTCGGCTATGACCTAGAGAATCAAATGCTCCGGCTTTAACTAAAGATTCGATAGTTTTCTTGTTGCAAACATTTCCATCTACTTTTGCTAAAAAATCATCAAATGAGGTGAACTTGCCTTTTTTAATACGGGTGGCAGCAATCGATGCAACCACTCCTTCGCCCACATTTCTAACAGCAGCTAATCCAAACCGGATATCTTCGCCTCGAGGTGTGTAATCAGCATCAGATTCATTTACATCTGGTGCTAAAACTTTAATTCCCATCCGCCTTGATTCATTTAGATAAAGGGCGCTCTTATCTTTGTCATCACCAACACTTGTTAGTAGAGCGGCCATGTACTCCGCTGGATAATTAGCTTTTAAGTAACCCGTCCAATAAGAGACCATTCCATATCCGGCGCTGTGCGCACGGTTGAATGCGTAATCAGAGAATGGCACCAAAATTTCCCAAAGCATTTCAATTGATTGGTCTGAATAACCGCGCTCACGCATTCCAGCTTGGAAAGGGATGTACTCCTTATCGAGAATCTCCTTTTTCTTCTTTCCCATGGCTCTACGGAGAAGGTCTGCGCCACCAAGTGAGAATCCCGCTAATTTTTGCGCTATTGCCATTACCTGTTCTTGGTAAACGATCAATCCATAAGTGTCCCCTAATATCTCTTGCAAGGGCTCGGCAAGTTCGCGATGGATTGGCAAAACCGGTTTCCGTTTATTTTTTCGATCTGCATAATCATTGTGAGCATTAGCGCCCATTGGCCCAGGTCGATACAAGGCTATAACAGCCGAAATATCTTCAAATGAATCTGGGGCAAGTGAGCGAAGTAATGATCTCATAGGTCCACCATCGAGTTGAAATACTCCAAGGGTTTCACCGCGAGCTAACATTTCAAAAGTTTTTTTATTATCTAAAGTTAAATCTTCTAATTTGAAAACTTCATCCTTATTCAACTTAATATTTCTGAGACAATCATCTAGAACAGTTAAGTTTCTTAACCCTAAGAAATCCATTTTGAGTAAACCAAGTGCTTCACATGCACCCATATCAAATTGGGTGATGATTGATCCATCAGCTTCACGTCTTTGAATTGGTATCACATCAAGCAAAGGTTCTTTACTTAAAATTACTCCAGCGGCGTGAACTCCCCATTGCCGTTTTAACCCTTCAAGTCCTTTTGCGGTATCTATTACTCGCTTTATATCTGGATCTGCGTCGTACAAAGCGCGCACTTCGCCAGCTTCTACATATCTATCATCATCTGGATTGAAAACTCCAGCAAGAGAGATTTCTTTACCCATCACTGATGGAGGAAGTGCTTTAGTTACTCGCTCACCTATGGCATATGGATAACCCAACACTCTTGTAGCGTCTTTAATTGATTGCTTTGCTTTAATAGTTCCATAAGTAATAATTTGGGCAACGCGTTCTTCACCGTACTTCTCAGTTGCATACCTAATCATTTCGCTGCGGTGACGCTCATCAAAATCTAAATCGATATCAGGCATTGAAATCCGCTCTGGATTTAAGAAACGCTCAAAAAGTAAGCCGTGCTTAATTGGGTCAAGGCCGGTTATCTCAAGTGCATAAGCGACAACTGAGCCGGCTGCCGAGCCACGTCCTGGACCAACTCGAATTCCCCGATCATGTGCATGCCGTACTAAATCTGCAACAACTAAAAAATACCCTGGGAATCCCATTTGGCACATGACAGAAACTTCAAACTCTGCCCGCGCTCGATGCTCTTCTGGGACACCATCTGGGAATCGTTTCAGTAAACCACGGGCCACTTCCTTAGCAAGCCATGACTCTTCCGTCTCCCCTTTTGGTACTGGGAATTGTGGCAAGAGATTTTCACCTTCACGGAATGAGATTTCACAACGCTCGGCAATAAGTAAGGTGTTGTCGCAAGATTCTGGAATTTCTTTAAATAGTTCTCGCATCTGTGCTGCTGATTTTAAATAAAACTCTCCGTTTTCAAATTTAAATCTCTTTGGATCAGCCAAAGTAGATCCTGATTGAACACACAACAGAGCTTCATGTGCCACGCTATCTTTTTCATAGGTGTAGTGCAGATCGTTAGTAGCTAATAATGGTAATTTCAAATCTTTTGATAATTTTATTAAATCTTCACGAACGCGGTTTTCAATTGAAATTCCATGATCCATTAATTCCAGAAAATAATTCTCTTTACCAAAAATATCTTGGTAATCAGCTGCAGCTCGCTTGGCTTCGGCATATGCACCCATTCGTAAGCGCGTTTGAATCTCGCCACCAGGACAACCAGTGGTGGCGATTAGTCCAGTTGAGTACTGCGAAAGTAATTCGCGATCCATCCGCGGTTTGTAGTAATACCCTTCAAGAGATGCCAATGAAGATAATCTAAATAAATTATGCAGTCCCACATTATTTTCGGCCAAAATTGTCATATGGGTATAAGCGCCACCACCAGAAACATCATCTTCGCCACCTTCAGCCCATTTAACCCGTTTGCGTTCATGGCGTGATCCAGGAGCGACGTATGCCTCTATACCAATGATTGGTTTTACTCCGGCATTTTGTGCTTCTTTATAAAATTCATAAGCGCCAAATAAATTTCCATGGTCGGTGATTGCAATCGCAGGTGCTCCAGAAACAGCTACCTCTTTAACTAACTCCTTTACCCGCGCAGCTCCATCAAGCATCGAGTACTCACTATGTACATGTAAGTGCACAAATTGTTTAGAGGGGTCTGTCTGAGATGCCACTTGCTTAGACTCAGATGCAGGAGTGCTCACGACGGTTGAGATTATCGCTTTGGGGTGCCGGCAACGCGCAAAAGCCCAAGAGCTGCTTCCAAGTCGGCCGGATATTTAGAGGAAAATGTCACTGACTCCCCACTTGCTGGGTGGGTGAAATTTAACCGAACCGCATGCAGCCACTGTCTACTCAATCCCAGCCGGCTCGCCAACGTGGGGTCGGCTCCATACATGAGATCTCCAACCAATGGGTGACGCAAAGCTGCAAAGTGAACTCTAATTTGGTGAGTGCGGCCAGTTTCCAATTCAATCTCAACAAGTGTTGCTCCAGGAAAAGCCTCAACAGTTTCATAGTGGGTAATGCTGGGTTTCCCATCAGCAACAACCGCAAATTTAAACTCTTCGCGCGGGTGGCGATTTATAGGTGCATCAATTGTTCCCCGAGTTGGATCCGGATGGCCTTGCACAACGGCGTGATAAATTTTTGAAACTTCGCGAGCCCGAAATTGTTCCTTAAGACTTGAATAAGCATTCTCAGATTTTGCAACAACCATTAACCCTGTAGTGCCAACATCTAATCTGTGCACAATCCCCTGTCTTTCAGCTGGACCTGAAGTCGAAAGTGCAACTCCCCGGCTTGCGAGAACGCCAACAATTGTTGGCCCAGTCCACCCAACGCTTGGATGTGCAGCAACACCAATTGGCTTGTCGATAATAAGTAGGTCACTGTCCTCATAAATTATTTCAAGCTCTGAAACATCGGTAGCCACAATTTCAAGAGGTACTCGCACAACCGTACTGATCACAACTTCAATTAAATCGCCAGCGTTAACTCGATGAGATTTATTTACTTCGCGACCATTAATACTGATGGCGCCATTTTCCGCCATTTCTGCAACAGCGGTCCGTGAAAATCCCAACATTCTTGCAAGTGCACTGTCTAATCGTTCCCCATCGACGCCTTCTGGGGCGCTAATACTTCTTACTTCAGTTTCACTCATCTTCAACTACGACCGTTCGAATTGGAACTTCGCGCCATGATAGGAAAATCATCAAAGCTACTGAGGTCACTATAAATGAATCTGCAACATTGAATAACGGCCACTTAGGTAATCTGACCCAATCAACAACTTCCCCTTGCATAAATCCTGGTGCTCTAAATAATCGATCTGCCAAATTTCCACAAATTCCACCTGTGAGTGAGCCAAAGCCGAGTGCCCAGAGTGGGTGCGAAATTCTAGGGATGTACCAAATAATTGCTACCAAGGCACAGATTGCAAGCATTGTCAGAACCACTGTTAGGCCAGTAAATGAACTGAAGGCAGCCCCTGAATTTCGCGCAAATTCGAGTCGTAGAAAATTTCCAATAATCGATCGAGAACTTTTTCCTTCAAGCGTGTTTGTTGCCCACTTCTTAGTTGCTAAATCTAAGATAAAAATAAATAGGGCAGTTCCACTAACGATTTTTATCTTAGTATTGACTAACGTCTTTCCTCTTTTTGTTTGCAGATCATGCAAAGTGTGGCGCGAGGGAATACTTGCAATCGTGCTTTACCAATTGCATTTCCACAATCTTCGCACTTTCCGTACGAACCAGCAGTTATTCGATCGAGTGCGTGCTCAGTTTGCATCACCATATCTCTTGCGTTGTACACAAGTGATATTTCATGCTCACGTTCAAAAGTTTTTGCGCCTGCATCTGCTTGGTCATCTCCGGCACCATCACCTGAGTCTTGCAATAAATCTTCTGCTTGCGCTTCAGCAAGTACAAGTTCAGCACGCAAACGAATTAATTCTTTTGATAACTCAACTTTCATCTCTTTCAACTCGGAATTGCTCCAAGGCGCTTCAGTTGCTGCCGCAACAAGTGGAGTAGGAATGTCGCGCAAAGGTTTCAACGTTCCAGCTTTGGATGTTCGCTTCTCAATTTTCGCTGGTGGCGGAAGAGTTAATCTTCTTTGAAATCCATCCGCGGCAGCTGTTGCTGCTGCATTTTTCGGCAAATTTTTAGGTGGTTCGACAACTGTGGGAACCGGATTATCTTTTTTAGGAAATGGCTTTCCAGGGGCTTTTACCGCTGCCGCTTTTTTGACCGGTTTAACCAACTTAACTGGCTTAACTGGCTTAACTGGTTTAACAGGGGCTTTTTTTACCGGTTTGGCTGGAGCTTTTTTTATTACTTTTTTTACCGCTTTTTTTACCGGTTTAGCTGGGGCTTTTTTAGCTGGTTTGCTCCCCTTCACAGATTTTTTGGCTGGTTTAGCTGGTTTAGTTGGCTTGCGCTGCTTATTTGTGCCCATGGCGGCACAGGTTAGTCCTGTGGAGGTCAATGAGCCATTACTAGCCTTTCGACTCGCTAGACTCCCCCTCGACGCTGGCACTCACTAGCGTCAAACGTACTGATCAGGGCGATCACCCTGGGAGCGTTCGGAAGATTTATCGATATTTTGCGCGATTACTTCGTAATTTCGCAATATTGTTGATGAGGTAGAACCGGTTGAGTTAAGAGGTTGTCTGGCCCGCAAGCGGCATTGAGATGCAGCCATCGGGTTGGGGAACAAGGTGGGTGGTACCGCGCATCGCGTAAGTGAGCGTCCCTCCAGATAGCTGATTTAACTATCTTGGAACGAGGAGCCTGATGAACGCGGATAAAGGTAAATCTTCAGGGGAGCTGACGCACACCAGTTACACAGCCCTGTCTGCCCAAATTGATTTACCATCAATGGAACATCAAATCCTCGAATTTTGGCGCACTGGAGAAATTTTCGCCAAGAGCACCGCTGCTCGCGATATTCCGGGTGCCCGGGAATGGACTTTTTACGAGGGTCCTCCGACAGCAAATGGATTACCTGGAACTCATCACATTGAAGCCCGCGTATTTAAAGATCTCTTCCCGCGGTTTCACACAATGAAAGGTGCATTTGTTCCGCGTTTTGCGGGATGGGATTGTCACGGATTGCCGGTTGAACTCGCTGTTGAAAAAGAATTAGGTTTCACCGGTAAATCAGATATTGAAAAATATGGTGTTGCAGAATTTAATGAGAAATGTCGCACATCAGTACAACGTCATGTTGGCGCTTTTGTTGAAATGACAGAGCGTATGGGCTTCTGGGTTGATTTTGAAAAAGCTTATTGGACTATGTCACCCGAATACATAGATAGTGTTTGGTGGTCAATCAGCGAGATTTGGAAAAAAGGACTTTTAGTTCAGGACCACCGTGTCGCACCGTACTGTCCGCGTTGTGGAACTGGATTATCCGATCATGAACTTGCACAAGGCTATGAAAATATAACTGACCCTTCTGTATTTGTTTCATTTCCGATTACCTCTGGCCACTTAGCAGAGATTGATGCCAAATTACTGGTTTGGACTACAACTCCGTGGACACTAGTTTCAAATACTGCAATTGCTGTGCATCCAGAAGTCAAATATCTAGTTGCAAAAACTGAAGAAAATGAAATCTATGTAGTTGCGGAACCTTTAGTTAAAATCCTGGGCGAAAATCTGCAAATCATCGAGGAGATTTCTGGAAAAGATTTAGAACATACCAAATATAAAAGACCCTTTGATTTTGTTGAGATACCAGAGGCTCATTTTGTGGTACTGGCTGATTATGTGACAACTGAAGATGGAACTGGCTTAGTCCATCAATCACCCGCATTTGGTGCCGAAGATTTGATCGTTTGTCGCAAATACAATTTGCCGGTAGTTAATCCCATCGCTGGCGACGGAAAGTTTCTAAGTGAAGTTCCAGTTGTTGGAGGTATGTTTTTCAAAGATAGCGACAAAGTATTAGTTAAAGAGTTGAAAAAGCTTGGGGTCCTCTACAAGCATCTGCAGTATCAACACTCATACCCGCATTGCTGGCGGTGCCACACCCCATTGATGTATTACGCACAACCATCTTGGTACATCCGGACTACCGCAATCAAAGAAGCGCTGATGCGCGAAAACGCAAGTACTGATTGGCATCCAGAAACCATCAAGAGCGGAAGATATGGTGATTGGCTTGAAAATAACATTGATTGGGCGCTCTCGAGAAACCGCTATTGGGGCACTCCGCTACCAATTTGGCGATGCGATGAAGGCCATCTTGAATGCATTAGCTCTCGAAAAGAGTTAAGCGCGCGAACAGGCAATGATTTAGATGAATTAGATCCACACCGTCCTTTTGTTGATGAGATTTATTTTGATTGTCAGCAATGTGGTGGCCAGATGAAGCGCGTACCTGAGGTAATCGACTGTTGGTATGACTCAGGGGCTATGCCTTTTGCGCAATTGGGGTACCCGCACAAAGCTGGCTCAATAGCGGAGTTTGAAAAAACTTATCCCGCTGATTTCATCTGTGAAGCGATCGACCAAACACGAGGTTGGTTCTACACAATGATGACCATAGGAACATTAGTTTTTGATAAATCCTCATACAAAACTGTGCTCTGTCTCGGACATATTTTAGATAAAGATGGTCGCAAGATGAGCAAGCATCTTGGAAATGTTTTAGAGCCAATGCCTTTGATGGATAAACATGGGGCTGACGCCGTACGTTGGTACATGTTGGCTGCTGGATCACCTTGGGCATCTCGTCGCGTCGGTCATGATGCTATTTCTGATGTAGTCCGTAAAACTTTATTAACTTATTGGAATACCGTTTCCTTCCTAACTCTTTACGGAAAAGCCGCTGATTTCAAACCAACAGGTGTATTGAACTCTGAAAATACTCTTGATCGTTGGATAATTTCACAACTTAACCGCACCATCGACGAGTGTGATCGCTCTTTCACGGATTTTGATTCACAAAGCGCAGGTCGCGCCTTGGCAACATTTATTGATGAATTATCAAATTGGTATGTCAGACGTTCTCGTCGCAGATTTTGGGACGGCGATGCACAAGCACTAGAAACTTTGCACTATTGCATTAAATCACTTACTTTAATCATGGCCCCAATGGTGCCTTTCATCACGGAAAAAGTTTGGCAAGATGTAATCAAAGTTGTCCAACCAGATGTAGCTGATTCAGTTCACTTAGCTGATTGGCCAATCTTCAATCAAGGTTCAGTTGATCTAGCACTAGGTGATGCAGTAGCCGCTACGCGCAGATTGGTAGAGCTTGGTAGGGCTGCCCGCGCCGAGTCCGGAGTAAAGATTCGGCAACCTCTTGGCCGGGCACTCATCTCTGGTTTTGCCAGATTAAGTCATGAATTACAAAGCGAGATTGCCGATGAGTTAAATGTCCATCGAATAGAAGATCTATCGAGTGCTGATGGCGAACTTGTTGATTACTCAATTAAGGCAAATTTCCGAACCCTTGGTACTAAATATGGTGCAAATGTACAAGAGATTGCAACTGCATTGTCAAAACTTAACGCCGCTGATGTTGTGGACAAAGTGCGCAGTGGCCAGCCACAAATTATTCTCAGCAATGATTCCAAATTTGAAGTCAGTGAAGAGGATCTAATTATTACTGAGACTCCACGCACTGGGTGGGCGGTGGCTTCTCATGATGGTGAAAGTGTTGCCATTGATTTAACCATCACGCCAGAGTTGCATCAAGAAGGTGTTATTCGCGAGATTATTCGGGCCATTCAAGAGGAACGCAAAAATGCTGGTTTTGATGTCTCTGATCGGATCAAATTGATTTGGAATGGTTCGCCTGAAGTTAGCGACGCCCTCGAAAGCGGAATAAAACTTATTTCGGAAGAAGTTCTAGCTTTGGAAGTTGCCAAAGATCCATCCTTGAAATTTGCTGATGGGGAGCTAGAACTAGGGTTGAAACTTTTGCGGCTATAGAAGAACGACAAAACGCATCAAAAGTTGAACTCCAAAAAATAGCAATACAAATGCCAAGTCAATATTTACTGATCCGACTCGCAGTGGTGGTATAAATTTACGTACAAATACCAATGGTTTTTCAGTAACTGTAAATATGAACTCTACAAGTACTAGGGCGATTCCTTTTGGACGCCAATTTCGGGCAAACATCTGTACATAATCTAAAACCAAACGAGCGATTAATGCGATTATAAATAGTTGCAGAACTGTGTACAAAACTAAACCAAGCGCTGCCATTAGATTTGATTAACTCTGATTAAAGAAGCTCGCCTCTGCGGCAGCTACTTTCTCTTCAGGTGAAACTTTTACATTTGGTGGTGACAAGAGAAAGACGCTCTTTGTTACTTTCTCAATAACTCCACGATGTCCGAAAACTAATCCAGCTGCAAAATCAACTAAACGCTTTGCATCTGCATCATCCATTTCAGTTAAGTTCATAATCACAGGGGTGTATTCACGGTAATGCTCCCCAATTGTCCGCGCATCGTTATAACTACGTGGATGCAAAGTCACGATCTTTTCAATTGGAGCATCCAGGTCTAGAGCTAGAGCTGGTGCTTGAGTTGCTTGAGTTGAAGGGTGCACTAATTCAACAGAACGACGGCCACTTGAAACTAGATTTGGCATTACTGGGCGTGGACGAACAGCTGGTGCAGATTTAGGAGTTGAAGGCGTGAAACTCTCTTCACCTTCACTTCCGTCATCAACAAGTCCAAGATAAAGGGCCATTTTACGTAAGGGACTCGACATGACTATAACGATACCTGTCTTATGCGCGTGATCCGAGGATTGAACTGCCAACTCTTAAATGTGTCGCGCCGGCTGCGATCGCTGCGGCAAAATCACCACTCATCCCGGCAGAGATCCAATCAGCATCTGGAAAAGCCCGTAAAAAAGTCCCGCTAATGGTTTTAAGTGCAGTAAAAGCCAATTCAGGGGCGACATCTAATGGCGCTACGGCCATTAATCCTTGCAGTTTTAATCCTGAATACTCCTTAACCTTTTCCCCTAATTCAATCAACTCCTCCGGCGCTACTCCCCCACGGTCTGGTCGAATCGGAAGATCTAAAGAGAGTTGTAAAAGCAGTGAGATTGGTTTTTCTAACTCTATGGACAATTGTTGTAGCGGCAGCAAGTATTTTTTTTGATCAAATGAATGAATGAAATCTGCCCAAGTTGCAATTGATCGTAATTTATTTCTTTGTAACTGTCCTTGAAAATGCCACTTAACTTCTTTTTTCTCATCATCTGCGACGTGATTTTTGAACTCTTCAACTTTAGCCTTAGCCTCTTGATCTCGATTTTCGCCAAAATTTCGAATTCCTAAGTCATAAAGATGCACAACGTCACTAGCTGGAAAATTTTTTGTAACAACGATTAAAGTTATTTCAGATCTCTCTCGATTGCTCTTTTCGACGGCAAGGCAAATCTCACGTTCTACCGCAGCTAAATTTTGAGAAATCTCATTTCGTCTTGCGCTACTAGACATTAACGTCTTCCGTGCACCACTACTCCGGCTTGGCGGCCGGTGAGCTTGTCTCGACGGTATGAGAAAAAAGATTGATCTTCATGAGTGCAAACACCATTCCATTTTCCGGGAATTTGCGCAGTGGACAAAATAGAGATGATTGCTTTTGGGATATCAATACTTGGAGCAGATCTGCGCGTCTGACTAGCGGCTATCGGCATGAAATCTTCAGCTTCATCGCGCATTTCCTCTGAGACTTCATAGCATTTTCCACAAATAGTTGGACCAATCTGAGCGCTAATTCCAATAGCACCCATGTCGCGCATTTGAACCAATACCTTGTCAACAATATCTGCCAATAATCCTTTGCGCCCCACATGTACAGCAGCAGAAACTTGCTTGCTGGAAAGTAAAAGTGGAGCACAATCTGCAAACATTACAGCTAGGCCATAATTTAATTCCCTAGTGATCAAAGCATCGGCAGTTGGAGAGATTAAAGGGTCACTTTCTTTATCAATTATCGCAATTTCATTTCCGTGAACTTGCTCCATAAAAAACAATTTTGCAGGAGCAACTTCAACTTTTGCGGCTAATGCTGCACGGTTTTTTGCAACCGCAACAGGATCATCCCCGACATTAGTTGACAAATTGAAGGTAGCAAATGGTGCCGCGCTAGCGCCACCATTTCTATCGGTGTAGTAAAACTTCATTTACTTGAGGAAATCTGGGATATCCAACTCTTCAACTGATCCGTCTTCTTCAAAGACAATGCGTTTACGTTCGCGCGGTGGAGCAGTAGTGATTGAGGCTGCGATATCAATTGGGTCACTCTTTTCATTACTTGAGGGTACCGCTACTGGAGCTGCCGCAGAAACACTTGGTGGAGGTGAGATAATTTTTGTAGGTTCTCCACCTTCAAACCCTGCGGCAATCACAGTCACCCGCACTTCATCCCCCAATGCATCATCAATTACAGTGCCATAAATAATATTTGCATCTGGATGAGCCGAAGCTGCTACTAATTCTGCAGCCTCACTTATTTCAAATAAACCTAAATCAGAACCTCCAGCAATCGACAGGAGTACTCCATGTGCACCATCTATTGAGGCTTCAAGTAATGGGCTGGCGATAGCACTCTCGGCGGCACGAGTTGCACGCGCTTCGCCACGAGCAGAACCAATACCCATTAATGCTGATCCAGCATCTTTCATAACGCTGCGAACATCTGCAAAATCTAGATTGATTAAACCAGGCGTAGTGATCAAATCTGTAATTCCCTGCACACCGGCAAGCAGTACTTGATCCGCGCTTTTAAATGCTTCGAGTGCGGTTATGTTGCGATCTGAAATCGACAAAAGTCGATCATTTGGAATCACTATTAATGTATCGACTTCTGCACGTAAATCTGCGATTCCTTCATCTGCTTGAGAGGCACGACGCTTGCCTTCAAAGGTAAATGGTCGAGTAACAACGCCAACTGTTAGTGCTCCTAATTCGCGCGCAATTTTTGCAATGATTGGTGCACCGCCAGTTCCAGTTCCACCACCTTCACCTGCAGTTACAAAAACCATATCTGCACCACGTAACACTTCGGTAATTTCATCAATATGATCTTGCGCAGCCTGTCTTCCAATATCCGGAGATGCACCTGCGCCAAGTCCACGAGTTACCGCACGTCCGATATCTAATTTCACATCAGCATCGCTCATCAATAAAGCTTGAGCATCAGTATTAATCGCAATAAATTCAACACCTTTTAATCCAACATCTATCATGCGATTAACTGCATTTACTCCGCCTCCACCAATACCAACTACTTTGATAACTGCTAAATAATTTTGTGGTGTAGCCACGGAACGTCCTCCTTAACGAAACCTCACTCTCTAGTTGAGAGTGAGTGAGTTCGCAAAACCTGGCTGAAGGTAGGGGGGAATTGCTCTGGCTACAAACACCTAGCAAATCTTTTTTTCTGTGTCGCGAACTTTAGTAAAAGAATTTATCTAACAGTAGGAGCTAAAGGTGAGGAGATATCAAAAATTTTGACTCTCTTATTCTTAAGATCTGCCAAAAGTGCATTTAAAACCTCAATTTTCAAATCCTGCTCTTGTGTGCCGCCCCAGATTATTTGTACCCCTAAGGTCAAATTGAAAGTTATTGAATCTCGGGTTTTAGCGTCGATAGAAATCACTCGCTTTTGGATCTTTGGGGGCAGGGAATGAAAGACCCGCAAAGTTTGAGTAAGTAATAGCTTGGATGTTGAGGCCCTAATAATTGGTACTCCGCGCGGAACTTGACTCACTTTTGCAAAAGTCACTCCTGAGGAATCTCCCACAAGGTACCCGCCTCCAGGAGCCGTAACCGCTATTTCAATTTTTCGCAGCTTCAAATCGATGACTACCGTGCCTGGCAATTTCCGATTAACTTTTACATCCAATATTTGCGGAAGAGCAAGTAACTTTCTTTTTACAGCAGTTGAATTAACACGTGCCATGGGCTGCCCTTTTTTAATTCCACTTAATTTTATAATTTCCTTCACAGACAACTTCGAAATATTTTGCGATTTGGTAACTCCGGCAACCTTAATTTGATCTATGTTCATTAATCCTGACCATCCCAAGAGATAAGCCAAGAGAGATACTAAAACAACAGCGCCAATCAAAAATATTTTTTTACGATTCATCTGAATTGGCTGCTTCAGCTAATCTCGTGAGTATCTGCACTCCAAGTGAGGTCACATCTCCGGCGCCCATGGTTATGATCAAATCATTTGCATTAGCCGCAGATACTGCCAACTCAATCGCAGTCACTATGGAGGGTTCAAAATCAACTTTGGTTCCCAATGCTCGGATCTTCTCGGCGATTACCGAGCTGCTGGCGCCAGGAATGGACTCCTCGCCTGCACCATAGATATCCAATAAAATTACTTGATCTGCATCTGCTAAAGAGGATGCAAACCCCTCAGTAAACGCAAGCGTGCGTGAATAACGGTGCGGTTGAAAAATAACGATGATCTTTCCCTCTTCAACAACCTCTCGGGCCGTGGCAATAGTTGCGCTTACCTCGGTTGGATGGTGCGCATAATCATCAAAGACTCGAATATCTCTAACATTTCCTTTTAACTCAAATCTACGACGAACCCCCTGAAATTTGGAAAGTCCAAGGATCAATTGATTTGGATTTAAGCCTAAAGCCAATCCAGCGGCTAATGCCGCCGTGGCATTTAGAACATTATGCCTTCCTGGAATATTTAAACTTACTTCACCAAGTACTACTCCTTGCCAGGTAATTCTAAAAAAAGAACCATTGGCAGCTGTCGCAACGTGGGAAATGCGCACTTGTGCACTTTCGGATTCTCCATAAGTAATAAGATTTAGATTCAGTTTCTTATCTGATTTGACTGAATTAGCTAGTTCATTTCCGCCAGCATCATCTATACAAATCACTAAGAACTCATTTATCGAATTAACAAAATCAAAAAAAGTTTCCTGTAATTGTTTTTTAGAAGAAAAATGATCGACATGGTCAATTTCGACATTTGTAATTATGGCCCCAAATGGGTTGTAAACCAAAAAAGAACTATCAGATTCATCAGCTTCTGCTATAAAAATATCCCCATTGCCATGATGTGAATTTGAATTTGAATCATTTGGGGTCCCTCCGATTGCGAATGAAGGATCAACTCCACACTCTTGAATCGCAACTGCCAACATTGAAGTTGTTGTAGTTTTTCCGTGAGTCCCGGCAACTGCAACAGATCTGTAGCCTTTCATCAATTCACTCAAGGATTGCGCCCGTGAAAGTACGGGAATACCCGATTCCAACGCTGCCTTCAATTCGGGATTACTTACTTTTATAGCAGCAGATACCACTACTGTTTTTGCCCATGAGATGTTATCTAGATGGTGACCAATTTCAATTTTTGCACCAAGTGTTCGCAAACTTGCAATAACGATGGAGTCTTTTGCATCGGAACCTGAAACTTGCACTCCGCGATCCAAAAGTATTCTCGCGATAGCACTCATACCCGCACCCCCGATGCCGATAAAATGCACGGGTTCATTTAGCATTAAAACTCCCCCTTATGCGAATCCAAAATCTTTTCAGCAATTAAATCAACAAAATCTGCAGCAGCAGACAATTTAGTACTTTTATTTGCAATAGCATTGTTTGAGAATTCCACAAATGAGTTATTAATTTCTAATACTGTTGATAATAAATTATCCGAATTGCACTTACTGTTTAGTAGGATTTTTGCACTTCCACGGGTGACAAATTTCTCAGCATTTACTACCTGTTCGCCATTACCAACCGACAATGGAATAAACACTGCTGGCAATCCCATAGCTTCGATCTCTGCACAAGTTCCTGCCCCTGCTCTTGCAATAATGAAATCTGCTGCCAAATAAGCCAACTCCATCGTTGCTAAGTAAGGAATTGGTTTATAACCAGCAGAATCTATTGCCTTGACATTACCCACGCCAACCAAATGCAAAATAGAAACATTCTCATTATTTAAGCGCGTGCTGATCGCAACTACCGCATCATTAATCTTCTGTGATCCTAGAGAGCCGCCCATAACTAGTAAAACTTTTCCCTCAGAATGCAACCCCAACTCTTTACGCGCTGCTGCTTTAGCTAAAATTAAATCTGGTCCAGTCAGTTTTGCCGCTTCGACAATTCTATTTCGCATCGGAAAACCAACAACATGTTGATCATTCCAATTGTTGATCGGGTTGAAAACTGCGACTACTTTCGCCCACTTACGGCCAACTCGATTTGCAAGTCCCGGAACTGAATTAGCTTCATGGATTGCGGTTGGAATGCCGAGCATTCGGGCAGCTATGTATACCGGAGTTGCAACATAACCTCCAAAGCCTACGGCTAATGTTGCATTTCGCAATAAAAATAAGGATTTAATTATCGCCGCGCAAAAACGGGGGAAGAAAGTAAGTGAAGCCAAATTTATCTTACGTGGAAAATTAGCTTTCGGTAAATATTTGATTTGATAATTCTCCGCAGGCACAAGTTTTTCATCAGCTCCACCTTTTGAACCAATAAAAAGAATATCTGCTCTGTTAAATCTTTTTTTAATTTCATTTGCAACTTCCAGGGCAGGCAGTACATGGCCGGCTGTGCCACCCCCGGCAATTATTACCTTCATTTTTTTCCCCGGTTAAAGACAAACAATGGTGGTCGCTTATCTAAAATCGCTTTGGCACCTGGCTCGCGTCTGGCTGCCCCAGTTAGGAAACCTAAAGCCATCATCGAACTAATTAAAGCCGAGCCTCCATATGAGATAAATGGCAATGGCACACCAACTACTGGAAACATTCCAATAACAGATGCAATGTTGATTGTTGCTTGAACGCTTATCCATGCAACTATTCCGGCAACCGCATATCTGGTAAATGGGTCCTTGGTTTTAATTGCCACATTTATCCCAGCCCAAACAAAAGCTAGGAATGCTAACAAGACTAGAACTGTTCCAAATAGACCCATCTCTTCGCCTATGACCGCAAAAATAAAATCAGTGTGGGCTTCAGGACCAAGATTTCCCCACTTCTGGCGGCTTCCCCCTAGACCAACTCCAAAAATCCCACCAGAGGCTAACGCCATGATGCTATGGGCTGGCTGCCAACCTGCACCATGATAATTGTTTTCCGAAAAAGGGTTTAAGAATGAACTAAGTCTTGCCAATCTAGATTGCTTAGTCATCAATGCACCAAATAATAAAACTGCTCCGACAAAAGATATACCGAGAAGATGATGAAATTTCATTCCTGATAAAAATAACAATGCCATCAAAATTGCTGCCAGAATTAAAGTGGTTCCCAAATCTCCACCTAGAAGTATTGGAGCTGTTATCAAACCAAAACCCATAATTAATGAGTAAACCGCACGTTTTTTATCAATTTCACCTTTCTCAAGTCGCGCTAATACTTGAGCGGCCCAAATAGTGATTCCAAACTTTGCGATTTCACTTGGTTGAATGGTAAATAATCCAAGATTAATCCAATTTCGATTGCCATTAATTTCAATTCCAATTCCAGGTATAAAAACGGCGATCTCAAGTCCAAAAACTAAAAACAACAAAGCTGGAATTAGCCGCTTCCAGGCTTTTGGTGGAATTTTGAAAGTTAACCACATCGGAATCAGGCCAATACAAAACCACATAAATTGCCGACCCGCAATTGAAAATGAGGATCCAGAGGTGAAATATGAACGAATTCCAGAGGCTGACAAAACCATTATCAACCCTAATACGATCAAAACTCCTGCAGAACCAAGCAGCCAATTGTAAGCAGCAGTCGGATTGGAAAAAATATTATTTTTCACTGCCAGATTATTTTTCTTCATTTGCTACTTCCAATTAATTGTTTAACTTTTTCAGAAAATAATTCTCCTCGATGTGCATAAGAAGTAAATTGGTCCATAGAAGCGCAAGCCGGTGCTAATAGAACTACATCTCCACTTACTGCTAACTCCATGGCCTTTGAAATTAAATTCTCCATCAGTTTATCGGCTGAAATGCCATCAATTAAATATTTTGGAATTTCTGGAGCATATTTAGCAAGGGCATTTGAAATCAACTCTCGATCGGTGCCGATTAATAGAACCGCCTTTAGTCGATTTGATTTACTTTTTACCATTTCATTCATATCTGCGCCTTTGGCTAAACCACCTGCTATCCAAATGATCGATGAAAAAGCTGCGAGCGAAGCATTTGCTGCGTGCGGATTAGTCGCCTTTGAATCATTTATCCAGCGAATGCCAGCTGAATTTTCAATCTCTTCAATCCGATGATGTCCAGGAGTAAAATCTCTCAGACCCTTGGCAATCGATTCTGCATTTACTCCACAACTTCGGGCTAACGCCATAGCCGCTAACGCATTGGAAACATTGTGCGGCGCTTGTGGATTTATGTCAGAAAGTTCTGCAAGTGCGATCGCCTCTTGCGGATCATCAACAAAGGCACGATCAACTAATAATTCCTCAACTACCCCAATCTCACCTGGTCGTGGCGCATCGAGAGTGAATTTAACTACTTTGCGTTCACCTTCGAAGTCGATGCTATTCAATTGTCGATCATCACGATTAATTATGATCTGACTTGCACCATCGGTGATGCGTTTCTTGGCCGCTAGATACTCAGGAAAAGAGCCATGCCAATCTAAATGATCATCAGCGATATTTAAAATAGCGGCACTTTGGAGTCGTAGATGTGTCGACCAATGCAATTGGAAAGAGGAAAGTTCAATAATCAAATAGTCAACTTTATCTTCACCAGTAATTACTTCAATCACTGTTTTACCTATATTGCCACATGCCACAGCTTTTTTTCCATCAGCAAGAAACATAGACTCGGCCATACTCACAGTTGTGGTTTTTCCATTAGTGCCAGTGAGCCCAATCCAAATTTTAGGTCTAGTGCTTTCCTGATCAATTCTCCACGCGTATTCAACTTCACTAATTACTTCGCAACCACTACTTAAAGCGCGAATTAAGACAGGATGATTTGGCTTCCATCCGGGAGATGTAATAATCAATTTTGGCAGGATTTCGGGTTGATCAAAAGTTACTTGGATATTGGCAATCAAGCTAATTTCACTTGCTTTACTTTGCATCGCTGCCGAAGCATCTTCTTCATATACTAAAATCTGCTTACCTAATTTAGCTAATGCTTTAGCAGTGGCTACTCCGGTTACCCCTAGCCCTGCAACCAAGATTTCTTTTTCCATTTAGCCAGCAACCCAATCGCCGTAAAACAAACCTAATCCAGCAGCAACACAAAGTCCGGCGATAATCCAAAAACGAATAACGATTGTTACTTCACCCCAGCCCATTAATTCGAAATGATGTTGCAGAGGCGCCATGCGAAATAGACGTTTTCCTTTAGTTACTTTGAAATAACCAACTTGCAAAATTACTGACAAAGTAATTATTGCAAATAATCCGCCAATAAGAGTTAATAAGAGTTCAGTTCGTAAAGTTACGGCTAATCCTGCTAGAGCGCCGCCTAACGCAAGGGCGCCGGTATCTCCCATAAAAATTTTTGCTGGGCTGGCATTCCACCAGAGGAATGCAAAAGTTGCACCTGCGAGTGCTGCTGATAAAACCGCTAAATCCAGTGGGTCGCGAACTTGATAACATTTTAATCCAGGCGAAATGTTACAACTTTGACCAAACTCCCACACACCAATCAGCACAAATGCCAAAAAGCTCATGACAGATGCACCGGTAGCTAGTCCATCTAATCCGTCAGTTAAATTTACTCCGTTACTTGTAGCCACAATCATCAAGAAAACCCAAACAACTACAGCGAGAGCGCCTAATTTAAGCGAGGTGTCCCGGACTGTAGATAAATGTAATGAAACAGGATTTAATCCAGTGTCATCCGGAAAATTTAAACCCGCCCAAGCAAAGGAAATAGCAAAGAGACTTTGGCCAAAGATTTTCCATCTTGCCCGTAATCCTAAAGAGCGTTGACGTGAAACTTTAAGCCAGTCATCTAGAAAACCAACAAAACCTAAACCTAACATTAATGCCAAAACTAAAAGTGCAGATACTGTCGGTTCTCTGCCGGTAAGTAAATGTGAAATAAAATAGGCAAAAACTACTGAAAATATGATAACTGTTCCACCCATAGTTGGGGTGCCGCGCTTGGTGTGATGTGTAGTTGGTCCATCATCTCTTATAAATTGCCCATAACTTTTCTTAACTAAAAGTTTGATTGCAAGTGGCGTAGCGAACAAGGCAAACAAGAAAGCGAGCGCACCAGAAAGTAAGATTCCTTTCATGAGCGGTTATCCTTCACTTTTATCAATAGGTAAGTCATTTAAGTCCCCAATTAGAAGTTCTGCTAATTTTTCTAACCCCTCAGCTCTAGAACCTTTGATAAGTATCACATCTCCGGCTTCACTTCCCGTTGCTATTTCCCGTGCGCTCTCAATATTTTCAACTAATAAAATTTCAGTAGAACCTAACTCGATTTCGCCCAAGTATTCCCGCGTGCCAATGGCCACCAAATGATCAATCTCTAAATCAATGGCTTTGCGACTAACCTTGTGATGTCCTGAAAGTGAATGTTCACCCAGTTCATGCATCTTTCCTAAAAATGCCCAGGCTCGCCCACCTCGCTCTTGTGCAAATAGACGCAGCGAATCAAGGGCTGCATACATGCTTTCCGGATTCGCGTTGTAGGAATCGTTAATAATCAACCTTCCTGCTATTTCGTGTAATTCCATGCGCCATTTGCTCGAACTCTCGGCTGTTGAGAGCCCTGCACTGATTTTGTCAATTGGCATATTAAAAGCAGTTGCAATTGCTGCGGCAGCCAACGCATTTGCAACTTGATGTCTACCTGCTTGTCTAAGTGCAACGCTTTCACGACCAAAGGAAGTAACTAAATCAAAATGAGCAAAACCTTCGCGAATTTCAATGTCAGTGGCTCTGATATCATCATTTGATCTTTCACCAAAAGTCATGACTTTTGCTTTTGTTAAATTCTGCATATTAATTGTAAAATCATCGTAAGAACCTAAAATTGCAGTTTTGGCTGGTTCTAAGTTAATTACCATTTCACTCTTTGCAGTAGCGATTACCTCTTGTGAACCAAAAACTCCGATATGGGCACTACCTACCCCAAGAACAACTCCAATGTCTGGAAGAAATCTTCGCTCAAGTTTGGCGATGTCTCCTACATTTCTTGCTCCCATTTCTAAAATACAAAATTTGGTATTTTCATGACATTCTAAAATCGTAATCGGCACACCTAAATCATTATTGAATGAAGATTTTGGTGCAATGGTTTCACCGATCATCGATAATAAATGCTTAGCTAAATCTTTAGTTGTAGTCTTTCCATGTGAGCCAGTTATTGCGATCACATTCATTCCAGGAATCATGTGTCTTACATGAGCGGCTAATTTTGTAATAGCTTCAACAACATCTACTACCACGATACAGCTCGGCCCGACTTCACGGTTGCAAATAACTACGCCCGCTCCGGCCGAGAGCGCCTCAAGAGCAAAATCATGACCATCTACCTGTTCACCTTTGAGTGCTAAAAATATGCCATTTGGAATGATTTCTCGAGAATCAAAAAATGCGGGTCCAGTAATTAATTTTTTCCCGTCTCCTACTACTTGTCCGTCAACTACTTCTGAAATTTGAGAAATTGTTAATGGAATCATTTTGTGGACCTAGCGGACCTAATGGCATTTTTTAATTCCACTCTGTCATCAAATGGATAAATTTTTCCCATAATCTCTTGACCAGTTTCATGGCCCTTGCCGAGTATTAACACACAATCATTTTGTGATGCATGACCTACTGCTAATTTAATTGCTTCTCGCCTATCAACGATTACAAAATGATTCTCTTTTAGTTCAATGCCTTGATGCATCTGAATAAGAATTGAAAGGGGATCTTCACTTCTTGGATTATCACTTGTAAAGATCGCTATATCCGCACCTGAAATTAAAGAGTTACCCATTAGCGAGCGTTTTGTAGTATCCCTGTCTCCACCACACCCTAGTACAGCAATTATTTTTCCTTTTGTAGTTCCCCGAACCGCTTTGAGGGCCGCAGTTACTGCATCTGGAGTATGCGCATAATCAACTATTGCAGAGAAGGTTTGGCCAAGATCAATTGATTCCATTCTTCCTGGTGCGCCTCTTGCCGTGTTAAGTGCATCAGCTGCAGCCAATGGATCGATTCCACTTTCTACGGCAAGAGCAAGTGCCATCAATAGATTGGCACCGTTGTAATCTCCAATTAATGGACTCTCAATTGAAAGCAAAATACCGCCAGGCCCGGTGATAGTAAGTTGAACTTTAGAGTTATTTGAAGAAGTTTCGATAATTTTCCAATTGGCTTGATCATTATGTGTAGAGACTGAAATTTTTTCAATTTCGGTCTCATCAAATAAACGTTTTCCCCAAGGATCGTCAACATTTATAATCGCTTTTTCAGCAAAACCAAATTTAAATAACCGACTTTTTGCTTGATAATAATCTTCCATATTTTTATGGAAATCTAAATGGTCTTGACTCAAGTTCGTAAAAGCCACAACTGAAAATTTACTTCCATCAACTCTATTTAGAGCTAAGGCATGACTAGAGACTTCCATCACCACATTTAAATTATGTCTTTCTCTCATAATGGCAAATGTTGATTGTAATTCAGGAGCTTCGGGAGTCGTTCGTATTGTTGGAAAAACTTCATCGCCAATCCGGGTTTCAACAGTGCCGATCAATCCAGAAGTTCTGTTGTTAAACTCCCAAATTTGTTGCAATAGATAAGAAGTTGTCGTTTTGCCGTTTGTTCCAGTTATTCCAATTACATTTATAGCACTGGAGGGGTTTCTATAGAATTTATCAGCAATTATTCCTAGCCAAAATCTTGGATTTTCTACACGAATGACTGGTACCTGAGTTTTGATTTCCACTGACGAGTCGGTAAGTACAGCGACTGCTCCATTTGCGACTGCCGATTTAACAAATTCGGCTCCATGTACTTTTAACCCTGGAAGCGCTACAAATAAATCCCCTGCAATAACATCATTTGAATCTAGCGTGAGTCCTTGTATCATCAGATCCTTATTTACTGATGACGCTTCTGAAGATCCAATTAAGTTTGCGATTTCACTCAAAGTAAGTGAATACTCTAAAAGCAAATTTGATCGCATCTTAAATCTCAATTCCTGACTGATGCCGCAGCAGTAATTTTTTCTTGCTTTTTTAAAGTTGCTGCATCTAATGGAAATGGTTCATTTGTATTGCCTGTAGGTGCTACCTGATAACTCTTAAGAGCGTAAGACATGACTTCTTTGAATATTGGACCACCCAGAAACCCACCCCAGTGCATTCCCTTTGGGTCTTGAATAGTTACGCTCATAACAAAACGTGGCTTATCTGCCGGTGCAAATCCAATAAATGAAGCGGTGTAACCACTGTAGCAACGGCACTTGTCATTAAATCTACTTGCAGTTCCAGTCTTTCCGGCGACTCTATACCCTGGAATCTGAGCACTCGGAGCAGTTCCACCTTCAGCAACAACACTCTCCATCATCAAACTTAAAGTGGTCGCAACATCTTTATCAATTACTCTCACACCAGAATCATTTATCTTCGGTGTGTAATGACCATTTTGATTACTAGTTCCAGCAACGATATGAGGAGCGGCGCGAACTCCACCATTTGCAATCGTTGCAAAAACGCTTGTCGCTTGAATGGTGGTAAGTGAATAACCTTGCCCGAATGCCACAGTTGGTGCGGTAGATCTTGACCATTTGTTTACTGGACTAAAAATTCCAGGACTTTCTCCGGGTAATCCCATATTTAACTGTTGTCCTATGCCAAATTTAGTTAGATATGAGTAAAGAGTGTCTTCGCTCATCTTTTCGCCGATTTGAATTGTTCCAACGTTACTGGATTTAGCTAAAATTCCAGTAGAAGTTAATTTCCATATGGGATGTGATTCGTGATCGTGAAAAATTCGATCGGCCCTTTTTATTGTGTAAGGGATTGTGAAGAGTGTGGTGGGATTAATAACTTTTTCTTGAAGTGCAGCGGCAAATGTCATGACTTTTCCAGTTGAACCTGGCTCATATGCTTCTTGTACGGCTGGGATCTGCAACAGATTTGATTTAGTCACATTAAATTTATTTGGGTCAAAGGTAGGTGCAGTAGCTAATGCCAAAATTTCGCCAGTTGCTGGATCCATTACAACCGCTGTGATCGATTGCGCACGAGTGCTTTTGGCGACACTTGCTATTGCATTCTCAGTAATCCATTGTAAATCTCTATCAATAGTTAACCGAATATTTGTGCCAGCTTTTGCCGGTATTAAAGATTGTCGTGCTGATGGGATTGATGGTCCTTTGCCACTTGCATAAGTTAAAACTCCATCAGTTCCAGTTAGAACAGAGTTCATCGAAGCTTCAATACCGCCGCCACCAACGCCTTCAGAATTTACAAATCCCAAAGTATTTGCCGAGAGAGTTTTGCCTGGATAATCTCGTTTAAATCCACGTTGGGTAAAAAATCCGCCAATCCGTTCTGACATTGGCTTGCCTGAGTTGTTCAGAGCAATGACTTCTTTAATCTTTATCCATTGTGCTGGAGTAATATCTTTTGCCACATAGACAAATTTTCTGGTACCAGTTAATCTACTTTGGATTGCGCTAGTAGATGCATTGATAATTGGTGCTACTAACTTTGAGGTCACTCTAGGGTCTCCAATTAAATTTTGATCAACAACCAGATCTAACGCATCGATGCTGCGTGCCAAGACATTTCCATTACGATCTATTATCTCACCGCGTGGAGCTGGCAAATCTACAGTTTGATTTAATTCACTCGCAGCTTGCTGGGCTCGCCCTTGTGCATTTACTGCTTGAACATCAACTAATCTAACAAAAAAAGATAGGAAGATAATAAGTACTAAGAAAAATGAGATTCGCAATCTGCCTTGGGCCATACGCAGCGGACTCATTCCTTCGCTCCTTTATCTTTGGCAACAACTTCTTCTACTTTCGGTTGATTTAAGATTAAGAAATCAGGGGTGCCACTCGGAACCATCCCCAGGAGTCGTGCCTTTTTTGCTAAGGATTCTGGTGATGAGATGCGTGCTAAATTTTGAGAATTTGCTTCTTCAAGGTCAGCTAAGTGAATTGCTTCAAACTTAAGTCGGTGTAACTTGATGGAATCTTGATTAAGAGCCAAATTAAGACCCATGACAGCAACTAATGCAAAAATCATGGCTCCAAAAATTATTGAATTAAATGCTACTTTTGTTACGGACCTTCCTTCGCTTGGTCGCAGATCAGCAACTAGGCGTAAAACAGGATCTGGCAATCTATGTAGTCGTGGAAATGAATTTATTGAATGTGATGAAATTTTTCGCGCAGGTGAACTTTTAAGAGCGGTTATCGCCATTAGGCAGCCACTCCCCCCACTTTTTCAATTGCGCGTAAACGCACTGAAGTGGCACGCGGATTTTCGGAAATTTCAACCTCTGATGCACTCTCGCTCTGTCTGGTTAGTAAGCGATAGTCGGCTGGCGTTGGCTCAATTGGCAATCCATGTGGGACAGATGATGTTGAAACTGCAGTAAAGGCACGTTTCACAATTCGGTCTTCTAACGAGTGGTAGGAAAGCACAACCATTCGGCCGTTTTGATTTAGGATATTTAATGCTGCTGGAATTGCTCTTTCAAGTATCGAAATCTCATCATTAATAAATATCCGCAATGCTTGGAATGTGCGTTTAGCGGGATGTCCACCAGTTCTGCGAGTTGCAGCAGGGATACTTTCGCGAACTACTTCAGCCAAGCGACTGGAATTTGTAAATAATTCAACTTCGCGTTCTTTAATGATGCGATCTGCAATTCGAGATGCAAATCGTTCTTCACCATACTCGCGAAAGATTCGTGCTAACTCTTTTCCGCCAAATGTATTTATAACTTCAGCAGCTGTAATTCCATCTGTAGAATCCATCCGCATATCAAGTGGTGCATCCTGTGCGTAAGAAAATCCACGCTCTGGCTCATCAAGTTGCATTGATGAGACTCCTAAATCAAAAAGAATTCCATCAACTCCGCTGTATCCAGCAGCAGCGATAACTTGTGGCATCTGATCATAAATAGCGTGGATTAATGTGATACGCCCATCAAATTTCGCTAATCGAGTTTTAGCATGATCAATTGCGGTTAGATCGCGATCAATTCCAATAAGATGAATATTTGGAAAGTGAGTTAGTAATTCAAATGAATGACCGCCAGCACCGAGAGTTGCATCTACAACTAATGCATTATTTTTCGTTAGCGCAGGGGAAAGTAGCGCAAGTGATCGCTCAAGTAATACTGGCTGATGTAACACTTCACTCCCCTCTTTCTGGTCTTACTTTCTTTCTAAAACTCCCTTGATTCGCTAGCTCGAAACTTTGGACACCGCCGCCGGACGGATTGATCGGCGCCGGGGAAGGGGCGTC
>Ga0214919_10000956_pt1 | contig 48913 bp, 45 predicted proteins | sample LL1503_MetaG_FD_177994 | JGI IMG/M metagenome (GOLD analysis project Ga0214919, IMG submission 177994) | Freshwater microbial communities from Lake Lanier, Atlanta, Georgia, United States - LL-1503 | ecosystem: Environmental > Aquatic > Freshwater > Lake | place: USA: Georgia | collected...
ACCTGGGGTCACAGGCACCTCCCCCTGACCAGGCGCAAGGTCTCGGAAAATGGGCTCAAGTCGCTGGAATGCTGACAATGCGCCCCCCACCATCAGGCAATACCCACGATCCAAGCCCCAAACTCCACCACTGGTTCCCACATCCATGTAGTGGATTCCCAAGGGGGTAAGGTCTTTTGCACGCCGCACATCGTCTTTGTGGTTGGCGTTGCCCCCATCGATCAAAATGTCCCCGCTCTGCAACAAGTGCCTCAAGGCAAGAACCATGTTTTCAGTGATTTCCCCTGCTGGCAACATCATCCACACCGCCCTGGGGGAAGGTAGTTGCCTCAACAAATCGGGCAAATCGTGCGCACCATGGGCACCCTCTTTGACCAAGGCCTCGATGCTGCTCATTTGGGTGTCGTAGACCACACAGGTGTGGCCTTTGCGCATCAGGCGACGCACCAAATTGCCACCCATCTTTCCCAAGCCGATCATGCCGATATGCATTATTTAACTCATTTAAAGAATTGGGAGACACTTTAACGGCAAATTGACATTGCCCCAAAAGACAAAAGGGTTAGCAGATGAACTCTACTAACCCTTTGTAACTTTGGTCGGCGTGGCGGGATTCGAACTCGCGACCCCTTGCACCCCATGCAAGTGCGCTACCAGGCTGCGCTACACGCCGAAGTGGCAGATTATACCGATCTTATGCATGCGCCTCACTGAGCAACTCGCGTATTTCAAACAATTCCCGGCGCAGAAGAAACAAACGTTTCGAGCCCGTGCTTTCAGATGAGGATGGTGTCAATCCCCAGCCCTCCAAATGCGGCGCAGAGGCGATCAAATTGGCTGCAGGCGTCTCATGGTTGACTGCATTTTCATCGTCATCTAACTTGAACTCATGGCTGATCTCTTGCAATCGGTTGCGAGCCCCACTGATGGTGAAGCCTTGCTCATACAACAAGCCCCGAATACGGCGAATCATCAAGACTTCGTGATGCTGGTAATAGCGTCGATTTCCGCGCCGCTTCATGGGGCGCAATTGGGTGAACTCTTGTTCCCAATAGCGCAACACATGGGGCTTGACCGCACACAGGTCACTCACTTCACCAATGGTGAAGTAGCGTTTGGCAGGAATGGGTGGCAGTGCGGTTTCCATGGACAGATGAGTAAGGCGAAACCAAGGTTACCCCAAGCGCACCGAAAAGATAAGAGGGAAAGATCAAAAAAAGCTGTAAACCGCCACTATCCGTAAAATTTATTCAATGGACTTGGGGTTTTCACCCTGAATGAGGTCTTTTAATTTATGGCTGGCATGAAAAGTGACCACCCTGCGCGCCGCAATGGGTATCACTTCACCGGTGCGCGGGTTGCGTCCGGGCCTGGCTGACTTGGTGCGAATTTGAAAATTTCCAAAACCAGATATCTTGACGTCATTGCCATCGACCAAACTCTGGGTGATGAGGTCGAAGAACGCCTCGATCATGTCCTTGGATTCACGTTTGTTCAATCCAATTTGCTGGTAGAGCATGTCTGCCAACTGCGCCTTGGTCAAGGCCGGCGTTTCAAGACTGTCAACAGAAATTTCCATGGAATCCTCCAGTATTAGCGCAGTCGCGCATTCAATGCGCTGGTCAAGGAAGAGAGCACCATATCCACCACTGACTGTATTTGCTCTTCGGTCAAAGTGGCCTCGTCACTGCCCAAAGTCAACCGAATGGCCAAGCTTTTTTCCTCTGAAGTCATGCCTGCGGATGCTTGCGCCGGTCGATAAACGTCAAAGAGCACCGCATCCTTAAGCACACCCTGGGTTGGCGTGGATAAAACGGCTTGCATCAACTGGTGGTGCGTGACATGTTGCCCCACAATGATGGCCAAATCACGCTCCACCACGGGAAATTTTGACACTGGCTTGAATTGAACCATGTCCAATGACAAGGTGGGATCAAGAGATAACTCAAACAAAATGGGGGCTTGACTCAAGCCCCAAGACTGTCGGTGTCGCGGGTGCAGTTCCCCCACGTGGCCGATCACCTGACCGCGCAATGAAATGGCTGCGCAACGCCCAGGATGTAAAGCCGGATGCTCAGCAGCTTGGAATTGCGCAACCAATGGAGAAAGCAAGGCTTGAAGGTCGGCCTTGACATCAAAGAAGTCAAGTTCAGATTCTTTGACGCCCCATTGAGCAGGAGAGTTGGGGCCATAGGCAATGGCTGCGATGTGCATGGGTTGATCAAAGCCTTCAACCGTTGTGTCGGTATGGGCTATTTGGGCATTTTTTCGAAACACTCGGCCCATTTCAAATACACGCACACGATCGGCGCGCCGATCCAGGTTGAACTTCAAAACTTGAAGCAATGAACCCATGAGGGAGGACCTCATCACGTCCATGTTGCTGGCAATGGGATTGAGCAATCGGATGGGATCTGGGTTGGCAGCCAGCTCAGACTCCCACGCCAGCGGGACAAAGCTGAAGTTGATGGTCTCTTGGTAACCCAGGGCCGCCAAGTTGCGGCGAACCGTGTGCGGACTGCGTTTTGATTCGGGCCGCAGCTTGGCAAAAATAGGCGCGTTGGGAGGGGACGTTGGCAACTTATCAAAGCCAACCATGCGGGCGACCTCTTCAATCAGGTCTTCTTCGATTTGCAAATCAAACCGATGACTGGGCACCGCCACCGTGATTTCACCCTTGTCGATGGTGCAATTCAAGCCCAACGATTTCAAAGCAGACAAACATTGATCTTCACCCAACGGCATGCCCAGTACTTTGGCTGCGCGCGCCACGCGCATGCACACAGGTTTGGGTTGGGGAAAATTGGGTTGCTGATCATCAATGGGCCCACACAATGTGTCATGTGTGCCACAAATATCCAGTATCAACTGGGTGATACGCTCAATGTGTTCGACCGTGTGGCTTGGGTCCACGCCGCGTTCAAATCGGTGACCGGCATCGGTAGAAAAGTTAAAGCGACGCGAACGACCAGCAACAGATTTGGGCCACCAAAAAGCCGCTTCGATGTAAATGTGGCGGGTGTCATCACCCACGGCAGTGGCATCCCCGCCCATGATGCCGGCGAGGGACTCAACTTGATGGTCATCGGCAATGACGCCTACTGTTTCATCGACCTCAATGGTTTGGCCGTTGAGCAGTTTGAGGTTTTCTCCTTTGCGCCCCCAGCGCACTTGTAAACCACCTTTGATTTTTTCAAGATCAAAAATATGCGTTGGCCGTCCCAATTCAAACATCACATAGTTAGAGATATCGACCAAAGGGCTCACACTGCGCTGCCCACAACGCGACAATCGATCCACCATCCATGCTGGGGTTTGCGCTTTTGGATTGACAGAGTGCATCACACGACCAGAAAAGCGCCCACATAAATCAGGTGCAGCGATGGTCACGGGCAAAATTTGTTCAATGGTGCAAGGCAAGACAGGGTAAGTCGGGTCCACCAGGGGGGAACCCGTCAGCGCAGAGAGTTCGCGCGCGACACCTTGTATGCCCAAACAATGGGCCAGGTTGGGCGTGAGTTTGAGGGTGAAAAGCACATCGTCCAATTGCAGACTTTGCCGAATGTCTTGACCCACCTGGGACTGAGAGTCCAACTCCAACAAACCACCGTGTTCTTCATTGAGTTGAAGTTCACGCGAGGAACACAACATGCCCTGGCTCTCAACGCCTCTGATCTTGCCCAATTTAATGGCAAAAGGATTACCGTCCTCACCGGGGGGTAACAAAGCTCCAACCAATGCGCACGGGACTTTGATGCCCACCCGTGCGTTGGGTGCGCCACACACAATCGACAAGGCTTGAGCTTGTCCCACGTCAACCTGACAAACACGCAAACGATCTGCATTGGGATGGGGTTGTGCATCCAAAATCAGACCGACCACCACACCCGTAAAAGGGGGCGCAACCGGTCGCATGTCTTCTACCTCCAAACCAGCCATGGTCAGGGTATCAGCCAACGCCTGGGTATTGATTGGGGGGTTGCAAAACACTCGCAACCAAGACTCTGGAAATTGCATATATCGTGGATGCTTTAACGAAATTGGCTTAAGAAACGAATGTCACCATCAAAGAATAAACGCAGATCATTGACTCCGTAGCGAAGCATGGTCAACCGATCGGGTCCCATGCCAAAAGCAAAACCCATGTATCGCTCGGGGTCCAAACCCATGTTGCGGACCACCTGCGGATGCACTTGACCAGAGCCGGCCACCTCCAACCAGCGACCAGCCAAGGGGCCGCTGGGAAATTGAATATCAATTTCTGCGCTGGGTTCGGTGAAAGGGAAAAAACTGGGCCGAAAGCGCAAGACCAAATCTGCGGACTCAAAAAACGTACGGCAAAAATCTGTGAACACCACTTTGAGGTCTTTAAAGCTGATGTTTTCGCCAATCCACAAACCCTCGCATTGGTGGAACATGGGGGAATGGGTGGCATCGCTGTCGACCCTGTAGGTTCGACCAGGTGCGATCACACGAATCTCCGGCATGGCCTGGCCCGCATCCAGTAACGCCTGATGGCGCTTGACATGGCTCACAGCGTGCCGAATTTGCATGGGACTGGTATGGGTTCGAAGCAGACAACCACCTTCGACATAAAAAGTGTCATGCATGGACCTGGCCGGGTGATCTTGCGGCGTGTTCAATGCGGTGAAGTTATACCAATCGGTCTCAATTTCAGGGCCTTGTGCAACCTCAAAGCCCATAGAGTCAAAAATTTGCTCGATCCGCTCCAGCGTCAAACTGACTGGATGCAGTCCCCCCGGCGGACGCAGTCTGCCGGGCAAACTCACGTCCAAAGATTCGGCCTTGAGTTGGTAAGCCAACTCATCATCGGCCAGCGCTTGCCTGCGCTGCCCCAAAGCCAATTCAACCGCTTGTTTGGCCAGATTGATCGCAGCGCCTTGGACCTTTTTTTCCACCGGACTCAGGGTTGCCAAACCTTTCATCAGTTCGGTGACGAGTCCTGTTTTGCCCAAAAACCGGGCTTTGGCGTTTTCCAAGTCGGCTTGCGTGTGAGCGTCTGCAAAAGCCGTTTGTGCAGACATCACCAAAGCATTCAGGTCGTTCATTTGAGCGCAGGCGTTTTGATTGAGCCAGGGACCATCAACTGGCCCTGGCCTAGAAAAACAAACCCGGTCCACCTGCTCATCAGGTGCAACCGGGTAATGACATCAAGCCGCTAATTTGGCTTTGACTTGCTCAACAATGTGACCAAAAGCCGCTTTGTCGTGAACCGCCAAATCGGCCAGCATTTTGCGGTCGATCTCTATCGCAGCCTTTTTAAGTCCATTGGCAAATTGGCTGTAAGTCATACCCAATTCACGTGCAGCCGCATTGATACGGGCGATCCACAGCTGGCGGAAAACACGTTTTTTGGCTCTGCGATCTCGATAGGCATATTGCCCGGCTTTCATCACCGCTTCTTTGGCAATGCGGAATACATTGCCGCGGCGACCGCGGAAACCTTTGGCTTGGGCCAGTACTTTTTTGTGACGGGCGCGTGCCGTCACTCCACGTTTTACGCGAGGCATTTCATTTTCTCCTTGTTCGTCTGATCACAGCCCAGCAAAGGGCAACATTTGAGCCATGTGACCCATATTGGTCTCATGAACCGCGACCGAACCACGCAAGTGGCGCTTGTTTTTGGTGGTCTTCTTGGTCAGGATGTGACGCTTGAAGGCTTGACCGCGCTTGACGGTGCCACCGGGACGAACACGAAAGCGCTTTTTGGCGCTGCTTTTGGTTTTCATTTTGGGCATGGAAATGCTCCTTTTCTCATTGTGCTCGTGAGGCGTTTGCAACCTTCGCAAACTTGATGGCCCCGAGCCACTGGTGCATCCCCAACCTGGGTCAGGGATGCTCTGGCAAGGATCGGAAAGCGACCGATCCCGTCAGTTTCAGGCTGAGACTGCCGCGGCAGTCTCAGCCGTGGGCTTGGCAACGCCGCCCACTTTTTTCTTGCCCGGCGCGATCATCATGATCATTTGCCGGCCTTCCAATTTAGGGAATTGCTCGACCACAATAAGGTCAGCCAATTCGTCCCGAATTCTCTGCAACAAGGCCATCCCGATTTCTTGGTGGGTAATTTCTCGCCCCCTGAATCGCAGCGTGATCTTGCATTTATCGCCCTCTGCCAAAAACCGTTTGATGTTGCGCAACTTGATGTTGTAGTCACCATCATCGGTACCTGGTCTGAATTTGATCTCTTTGACCTCAATGATCTTTTGCTTGGATTTTGCTTCAGCAGCCTTCTTTTGCTCTTGGTATTTGAACTTACCGTAATCCATCAAACGACAGACAGGTGGAACAGCAGTAGAAGCAATTTCGACCAAGTCGACGTCAAGGTCTCCCGCCATGCGCAAGGCCTCCATCAGACTCACAATGCCCAAAGCCTCGTTGTCAGGTCCACTCAAGCGGACTTCAGGGGCCATGATTTCCCGGTTCAACCGGTGCTTGCGCTCTTCGCGATGGCGGCGATCTCTAAATTCAGTAGCGATGGTTTCTGTCCTTTATTAAAAACCGTTTGCAAAAAACAAACGGCACACAACCGCCAAGTGCAACACACCCAGTCGCCATTTCAGAGAAATCAGCTTTTGAGGGTGATGTCGCCAGAGAGCATTTGTACAAATGAATCCAGAGACATCACACCGAGGTCTTTGTTACCTCGGGCGCGCACCGCAACGGCACCTGCTGCTTTTTCTTTGTCGCCAACGACCAAGATGTAGGGCAGCTTTTGCATTGAATGCTCACGTATTTTATAGGTAATTTTCTCGTTTCGCAGATCAGATTCCACCCTAAAGCCTTGATTCTTCAACCTTTTAACGACACTTTCGACGTAATCAGCCTGTCCATCGGTGATATTGAGCACGCTGACTTGAACAGGAGCGAGCCAAACAGGCAATGCACCCGCGTGCTCTTCTATCAAAATGCCAATGAAACGCTCCAGACTTCCAACAATGGCACGGTGCAACATCACCGGCCTGTGGCGACCACCATCTTCGGCCACGAACTCTGCGTCCAAGCGTTCAGGCATGTTGGGATCAACTTGAATCGTGCCACATTGCCACTCTCGGCCCAGGGCGTCTTTGAGCGTGTATTCAATTTTGGGGCCATAAAAAGCACCCTCGCCTGGAAGGTATTCAAACTCACAACCAGATGCCTTTAGGCCCTCGGCCAGCGCATGCTCAGCCCGATCCCAACTTTCCTCAGTTCCAATTCGATTTTCTGGCCGGGTCGATAAACGGTAAAGGATTTTTGTGAACCCGAAATCACGATAGACCTTTTGCAGCAAAGTGGTGAAGGCCATCACCTCCGACTGAATCTGCGACTCGGTGCAAAAAATATGGCCATCGTCTTGGGTAAAGGCGCGAACGCGCATGATGCCGTGCAAACCACCCGTGGGCTCATTGCGATGGCATTGACCAAACTCACCAAATCGCAAAGGCAGGTCTCGATAACTTTTGATCCCTTGCTTGAAAATCAAAATGTGACCGGGGCAATTCATCGGCTTCAAAGCGTAGTCGCGCTTTTCCGATTCAGTCACAAACATGTTTTCACGGTATTTATCCCAGTGACCCGTTTTTTCCCAAAGATGTTGGTCCAAAATCTGCGGCCCTTTGACCTCCAAATAACCATTGTCACGATACACGCGTCGCATGTATTGCTCCACCTCTTGCCACAGGATCCATCCTTTGGGGTGCCAAAAAACGGTCCCAGGAGAGTGTTCGTCAATGTGAAAAAAGTCGAGTTCCCGACCCAACTTTCTGTGGTCGCGTTTTTCCGCCTCCTCCAACATCGTCAGGTATTGCGCCAAATCTTCTTTGCTGGCCCAGGCGGTTCCGTAAATCCGTTGCAGCATTTCATTGCGGTGGTCCCCACGCCAATAAGCACCCGCCACCTTCATCAACTTAAAGTGCTTGAGCTTGCCGGTGCTGGGCACATGAGGCCCACGGCACAGGTCCTCAAAAGCACCTTCGCGGTACAAACTGACATCTTGATCAGCAGGAATACTTGAAATGATTTCAGCCTTGTAATGCTCTCCCAGGGACTTGAAATGGCTGACTGCCTCATCGCGTGGCAAAACTCGGCGCGAAATGGGCTCGTCCAGACTGGCCAAAGCAGTCATTTTTTTTTCAATCGAAACCAAATCCTCAGGGGTAAATGGCCGGTGGTATGAAAAGTCGTAATAAAACCCGTTTTCAATCACCGGTCCAATGGTGACCTGTGCATCTGGGTAAAGGGTTTTGACTGCATATGCCAGCAAGTGGGCAGTGGAGTGTCGAATCAACTCCAAACCATCGCTGTCTTTGGCGGTCACGATGGACAATCGGGCGTCTGTCTCCATCAAGTGACTGGTATCCACCAACTTGCCATCCACTCTGGCCGCCAATGCGGCCTTGGCCAAACCAGCACCAATAGATGCTGCCACCTCGGCCACCGTCACAGGCACAGCAAAGTCTCGGGCAGAGCCATCAGGCAAGAAAATCTGGGGCATGGGCAACTCGGTGAAGTAACGGTCTGGGAAACAAAACAAGCGCGGTGTTGGCCGCGCTGATGTTTTGATTTTCCCATAAAAAAAGCCCGCAAGCGGGCTCTTCCCATCTACGCCTTGCCCCTACAGGCGCTTGACGTGCTCAATGGAACTGCTCTTCCTCGGTAGACCCCGTTAACGCCGTCACACTGGACTTACCACCTTGTATCACGGTGGTGACATCATCGAAGTAACCGGTGCCCACCTCTTGCTGGTGCGAAACAAAGGAGTAACCACGCTCGCGGGCGGCGAACTCTGGTTCTTGAACCTTCTCGACATAAGCCGACATACCGCGTTGGGCGTAATCCTGCGCCAAGTCAAACATGTTGAACCACATGGAGTGAATGCCCGCCAAGGTAATGAACTGGTACTTGTAGCCCATTGCGCCGAGTTCACGCTGAAACTTGGCGATGGTGGCATCGTCAAGATTCTTTTTCCAATTGAATGAGGGCGAACAGTTATAGGCCAGCATTTTTCCTGGATGCACTTGATGCACCGCCTCCGCAAACTGACGCGCAAATTCCAGATCAGGTGTACCCGTCTCGCACCACACCAAGTCTGCGTAATGGGCATATGCAATGGCGCGTGAAATAGCTTGCGCCATGCCCTTTCGGGTCTTGTAAAACCCCTCAGCGGTGCGCGCGCCAGTCAAAAACGGCTGATCGTTTTCATCGTAATCGCTGGTCAATAAATCTGCCGCTTCCGCATCGGTGCGCGCGATCACCAGCGTAGGCGTGCCACACACGTCCGCAGCCATTCGCGCCCCAATCAACTTTTGCACGGCTTCAGTGGTGGGCACAAGCACTTTGCCACCCATGTGTCCGCATTTTTTGACCGAGGCAAGCTGGTCTTCAAAGTGCACGCCAGCAGCGCCTGCTCGAATCATGGCCTTCATCAATTCAAAACCGTTCAAGACACCACCAAATCCTGCCTCTGCATCTGCCACGATGGGGGCGAAGTAATCGACATATCCCGTTTGACCTGGGTTGAGTCCTTTGGCCCATTGGATTTCATCTGCGCGGCGAAATGTATTGTTGATTCGCTCGACCACACCAGGCACCGAGTCGACGGGGTACAGTGACTGATCAGGGTACATGGATGAATAGCTGTTGTTATCGGCCGCCACTTGCCAACCCGACAAATAGATGGCCTTGATCCCGGCTTTGACTTGTTGCATGGCCTGCCCCCCCGTCAAAGCCCCCAGGCAATTGACATAGGGTTCGGTGTCCAGCAAATCCATTAGCTTTTCAGCCCCCCGTCGCGCCAAGGTGTATTCGATGGGAAAGCTTCCGCGCAACCGCACCACATCGGCGGCGCTATAACCGCGTTTGATGCCCTTCCAGCGTGGGTTGGAAGCCCAATCTTTTTCTAGCGCAGAGATTTGTTGTTCACGGCTGAGTTGTTCGGTGAGAGTTTGGGGCATGGTTTTTCCTTTCGATGTGGTTGAACACTGCTGATGCAGAACCTGTAATTTACAGTCTTATATAAGACAATAAACCATCTTTCATCTTATATAAGACATTTATTTTATTGTTTAAAATCAATAATTTATTAAATTTTTTCTCAATGCAAAATTCAATATCTCACATTGAAAAATAAATACCAGGTGATTGCCGATAATATTTCACATTGAGAAATTCTATTTTGCTGCAATGAAATCCGACCGGCCTGGCACCAACCAACCATCACCCCGTGCTCATCAGCATTTGTCTAGACCGAGGTTGGCGAAAGCAAATAGAGCGAAAGCCACCAACATATTTGGGTGGGCACTGCCCTGCCACCTTAAAAGGCACTGCTCGTGAGTTCTCTGCGTGTCGCTTTCACAGCCCCTCAAGGAGAGGGATGGCAGGCGCAAAACGCAAAAGGCATTGCCCGCCCCTAAAAAAAACCACAAATAAGAGTGAAAAAACCGCATTTCTCCTTGGAAAAGTGCATTTTCTCCATTAGTATTCGCTCTGCCGGTGGAGACACCGTTTCCGCCGGTGATTTTTCACTCTCTTCTAGAAGGAAACTGAATCATGGCAACTGCAAAAAAAGCCCCGGCAAAAAAAGCTGCAAAAAAAGCAGCACCTGCCAAAAAAGCCGCTGCGAAGAAAGCACCGGCTAAAAAAGTAGCGGCGAAAAAAGCCCCTGCAAAGAAAGCGCCTGCCAAAAAGGTAGTGGCCAAAAAAGCCCCCGCCAAAAAAGCAGCGAAAAAAGCGCCAGCTAAAAAGCGCACGCCCAATGCCGCTTTCATGCGTGCCTTGACCCCCAGCGCCGCATTGGCCGCTGTGGTGGGTGCTTCACCCTTGCCCCGCACCGAAGTGGTCAGCAAGATGTGGACGTACATCAAGAAGCATGGCTTGCAAGACAAAGTGAACAAACGCAACATCAACGCTGATGACAAATTGCGCGCGGTCTTTGGCAAAGCACAAGTGACCATGTTTGAACTGGCCAGCTTGATTGGCAAGCACCTGAAGTAAACCCTTCAGAAAATAAAAAAAGGCCGCTTGCGCGGCCTTTTTTTTCGATCTACTGCGTCTGTGCGATCTACCGGATAGATAACCCACGCCGTTCCCAATAGCGACCAGACTCTCAGCCGCCTCGGCGCTGGATGGCCGCCTCACGAATCGCTGCCATGGTGGCACGGGTGGTGATCACCTCTGGATCCAACGCGACCTCGATCAAAGTGCCGCCTGCATGGGCCAATGCGGCCTTGAGCGCAGGCTCAAACTGATCGGTGCGATCAATGCGCACACCTGCATATCCATAGGCTTGGGCCAAGGCCACAAAGTTGGGGTTGCGCAACCCCGAGCCGCTCTCGTGATGGGGGTATTCTCGCTCTTGGTGCATGCGGATGGTGCCGTACATGCCATTGTTGAGCAAAACAATGATGGTCTTGCCGCCGAATTGAACCGCTGTGGCCAACTCTTGACCATTCATCAGGAAATCGCCGTCACCGGCAATGGTGAGCACGGTCCGCCCCGTCAAAATGCTTGCGCCAATACCCGCGGGCACGCCATAACCCATGGCCCCTGAAGTGGGCGCGAGTTGTGTTTTATATCCTTTGGCCAGCCCATGGTGGCGGTGAAAACGATGCATCCAACTGGCGAAATTACCCGCCCCATTGGTGAAGATGGCGTCACTGGGCAAGTGCCGATCTATGCTGGCAATGATGGCCGGCATGTCAATTGAACCAGGCAAGGGTTGGGGCGTCAAATTGGCCAGGTAATCGGCGTGGGCGTCGTGTGCCCAGGCTTCCCAAGGCAATTGGGTAGGGGGGCTGAGCACCTCCAGAGCGCGGGCAGCGGCATTCATGGTGGCATTGATGGCCAAATCTGCGTGATAAACGCGATTCAACTCTTCTGCGCCCCCATGGATATGCACAAGCTTTTGCTTAGTCTTAGGTGCAGTTAACAGAGCATAGCCCCCGGTGGTCATCTCGCCCAGGCGTGGGCCCAGTGCAATGATGAGGTCGCTGCTGTCAATGCGCCGAGCCAAAGCAGGGCTGATTCCAATGCCGACATCGCCGGCATACAAGGGGTGGTGGTTGTCAAAAGTGTCCTGGAACCTAAAGGCATTGCCCACCGGCAGCTTCCATGCCTCAGCAAACCTTTGCAAGGCTTGTGCCGCCTGTGGTGTCCAACCACCCCCGCCAGCAATCAATAAGGGCCTTTGTGATGCCAGCAACATGTCTCTGAGCTGGCGCAAAGATCCCGGGTCACACCACGCCTCAACAGGATCAACCCGAGGCAAGGGTCGAGCAGAGACTGTTTTCGTCAGCATGTCCTCTGGCAAAACCACGACCACAGGTCCGGGGCGGCCATTCATCGCCATCGCAAAAGCACGCGACACATACTCGGGCAAACGCTGCGGGTCATCCACCCTTTCAACCCGTTTGGCCAGGCCCTTGGCATTGGGACCAAAAAAACTGTTGTAGTCGACCTCTTGGAAGGCCTCGCGGTCGCGGAAATCACTGCCCACATCACCCACAAACAAAACCATGGGGGTGCTGTCTTGAAAGGCCGTGTGCACCCCAATGGACGCATTGGTGGCCCCGGGCCCGCGGGTGACAAAACAAACACCTGGACGACCCGTCAACTTGCCTTGGGCCTCGGCCATGAACGCAGCCCCACCTTCTTGGCGGTTGGTGATGAACTTGATTTGATCTGTGTAGGCATGAAAGCCATCAAGCACCGCCAGATAGCTCTCGCCAGGCACACCAAAAGCATGTGTCACACCCTGAGCGACCAAGCACTCAACCAACAAATGTCCCGCTATTTGATTTTTTTCTGTCATATCTATCTTTCGCGATACGCCCATCGCTTGGGCAGAGATTAAACCGAGCTTTCCTCTTGCCGCCCCACCACCACCGCCAAAGCAGCGCTCACCACCAGGGTCAAGCTAACCCCCACCAAGGTGGCAGCGTACCAACCGTGGTCCATGAATACGCCAAACATGGCTGGCGCAATGGCAAAGCCGACATCCATGCCCGAATAAACCATCCCGTACACACGCCCAGTGGCCCCTTTCGGGGTGGCTTTTTTGATCATCAAATCCCTGGATGGGCCGCCCACCCCGGCGGCAAATCCCGTCACCGCCAATGCCAGCATGCTGCCCACAGGTCCGAGCCAGCCCGTTGCACACACGACCAGCAACAAAGCTGCACTGAGCATGCTCAGCGACACGACGCGCTGGGTGTGCTGAGAAAAGGTCGCAGCCATGAATCCGCCAGCCAACATCCCCAGGGCGGCGCACACCAAATAAGCGGTCAAGGTATTGGTGGCAGAAGCAAAGCTGACCCCAAAAAGGGATTGCAAAATAGAGACAGAAAAACTTTGCACCACCGCCAAGGTCATGGTGGAGAAAACAAAAAATCCGAAACACCACCACACCACGGGCAGGCGCAAAAAGGACAAACTTGAGCCTGACCCTGACGTTGAATGAACCTGCTTACCTTGCTTTGGCTGTGGATCGGTATGCAGATGCGTCCGCTGAATCAGGCACAACAGCAACAAAACCACAAAAACCAAGGCGGCACAGGCATAAGCGGTTCGCCAATGGCTGAGCGCTGAAATGCCCACCATGAATGTGGGCGCAGCGGCCCAACCTAAATTACCAGTCAAGCCATGGGCACTGAAAGCGTAGCCCAACCTATTTTCAGAAACCCTGTTGTTCAAAATGGTGAAGTCCACGGGGTGAAAGGTGCAATTGCCCAAACCAAACAGCACCGCCGAACACAGCAGACCTACATAGCCCTGCGCTTGGGTCACACTGGCACTGGCCAAAGCCAGCATGGCCAAAGAGGCATACAAAACAGGGCGGGCACCGAAATGGTCCACGAAAAACCCTGCCATCGCTTGCCCAACCCCCGAGACCACAAAAAAGACCGACATCAACAAGCCCAATTGGGCATAGCTCAAGCCAAAGTCATGAATGAACGCGGGAAACATCAAGGGCAAGAGCAAGTGAGAAAAGTGTGAGCTTGCATGAACCAAGCCCACCAAGCCCATCACCCAAGCGTCTTGCCGCCAAGGCGTTGCATCAGAAATAACAGTGGTATAGGACATCGGCATTCACTTGTTGGCAGCGCCCGAGACCCGAATGACCTCGGTCAATCGATCGACATCGCGTCGAATGCGCGCTTCAAATTGTGCAGGGCTGCCTCCGCCCACCGATCCACCAGCGACTTGAATCACCTCCACCACAGCGGGATCTTTCAATGCTTTGAGGGTTTCAGCGTGCAAACGTGCCACCACATCCGCAGGTGTTCGTGCGGGCGCCAACAGTCCGAACCACCCAACCAACTCAAAATCAGAAATGCCCATGGCCTCGGCCACCGTGGGCACATCGGGCAGCAAAGGCGAGCGCTTGGCCGAAGTCACGGCCAGGGCCTTGAGCTTGCCCGTCTTGACATGCTGCAATGCCACTGGCAAATTGACAAACCCAACTTGCAAAATACCCCCCAAGTGGTCCACCACGGCTTGGGCATTGCCTTGATAGGAGACGTGGATGATTTTGGCGCCGGTCTTCACCGCCAACAGTTCAGCAGACAAATAACCCGAACTGCCCACACCAGGGGTTCCGTGGTTAAAAACACCGGGCTGGGATTTGATGAGTTGCACCAGTTCGCGCATGCTGTTGGCCGGCACACTGGGGTGAACTGTGACCACATTGAGCATTTCTGCCACCTCAATGATGGGGGCAAAATCTTTGCTCGGATTGAATGGCAGATTGGCAAACAACAAGGGGTTGGTGGCCAAAGTGATCCCATTGATCAGCAAAGTATGGCCATCTGGCGCGGCTTTGGCCACAAAGTCTGTGCCGATATTGGTGGCCGCCCCTGGCTTGTATTCCACCACCACAGGTTTGCCCAAACTTTCTTGCAGTTTATTGGCAATGGCACGGGCAAAAATATCAGAGGTTCCCCCCGGTGTGGCAGGAACAATGATTTTGACTGGTTTGGTCGGGAAAACCGTTTGCGCCAAAGCGGGCAGGTTGTAGCACCCAACGACCAAGCCAAGCAAAACATATAACTTCGAAGAAAATTTGCGCATTGGGTCACCAGTGGGGTCAATTAAAAAAGAGCCCTGGTTCGCACCAGGGCCCCATCGACCTCAGTTTATCCGCAACCCAGTCCTGATGCGACAAAGGCGCAAATGACTCAATGCGCTGGCTTGATCTCCTGCGGCGTGTCCTGGGGGGCAAATTTGAACTCCCCAGGAAATTGCACTGGGTCAACAGAGATGGCGACCGTTTGCTGCGGCAAAAACTTGCCTTCCAGCAACAACTTGGACAAAGGGTTTTCGATGCGTTGCTGAATGGCGCGCTTCAAAGGCCGCGCACCATAGACCGGGTCAAAACCCACCTTGGCCAATTCAGCCAGTGCGGCTGGCGAGACTTGCAAATGCAAATCCATGTGCGCCAATCGCTTGGACAAGAGGTCCAGCTGAATTTGTGCAATTCGCGCTATGTGACTGGCGTCGAGCGAATGGAAAACCACAGTCTCGTCGATGCGGTTGAGGAATTCAGGCCTGAAATGGTTCTTCAACTCGTCCCACACGGCATCTTTGATGTCGGCGTTGTCTCGGCCCACCATGCTTTGGATCATCGGGGAGCCGATGTTGGAAGTCATCACAATGACTGTGTTCTTAAAGTCCACCGTTCGGCCTTGGCCATCGGTCAGACGGCCATCATCGAGCACCTGCAACAAAATATTGAACACGTCTGGGTGGGCTTTTTCCACTTCGTCGAGCAAGATCACGCTATAGGGTTTGCGCCGAACTGCTTCGGTGAGGTAGCCTCCTTCGTCGTAGCCCACATAGCCCGGTGGCGCACCAATCATTCGGCTGACCGAGTGTTTTTCCATGAATTCGCTCATATCGATGCGAATGAGGTGGTCTTCGCTATCGAACAAAAACGCTGCCAAAGCTTTGCACAATTCGGTCTTTCCCACACCGGTGGGACCTAAAAACAGAAATGACCCCGTTGGACGGTTGGGGTCTCCCAGGCCTGCGCGGGAACGTCGTATGGCATTGGCCACCGCAGCTATGCCCTCCTCTTGGCCAACCACCCGCTGGTGCAAACGATCCTCCATCAACAGCAATTTGTCGCGCTCGCCTTGCATCAGTTTGGAGACGGGGATGCCCGTTGCCCGCGCCACCACTTCGGCAATTTCTTCAGCACCAACTTGTGTTCTCAGCAGGCGGGGCTGTCCACTGTCGCTGGACTTTTTGGCTTCTTTGGCCTGGGCCTCTTTCAGGCGCTTTTCCAACTCTGGCAACTTGCCATATTGAAGTTCCGCAACTTGGTTGAATTCGCCCTTTCGGGTGAGTTCATCGATGCGAAATCGCATGCGGTCAATTTCTTCTTTGATCAAGGCACTGCCCTGGGCATTGGACTTTTCCGACTTCCAAATCTCCTCCAAGTCAGCGTACTCTTTGCTGAGCTTGACCACTTCTTCCTCCAGCAAAGCCAACCTTTTTTGTGACGCGTCGTCTTTTTCTTTTCTGACGGCTTCACGTTCGATTTTCAGCTGAATCAGCCGACGATCCAGCTTGTCCATCACCTCTGGCTTGGAGTCAATTTCAATCTTGACCTTGGCCGCGGCCTCGTCAATCAAGTCAATGGCTTTATCAGGTAAAAAGCGGTCTGTGATGTAACGGTGAGACAGCTCTGCAGCCGCCACGATGGCAGGGTCGGTGATTTCAACCCCATGGTGCACTTCGTAGCGTTCTTGCAGCCCCCGCAATATGGCGATGGTGGCTTCAACGGTGGGCTCACCCACAATGATTTTTTGAAACCGACGCTCCAAGGCCGCATCTTTTTCAATGAACTTGCGGTATTCATCCAAGGTGGTTGCACCCACGCAATGCAACTCACCCCGCGCCAGGGCCGGCTTGAGCATGTTGCCGGCATCCATGGCGCCCTCGGCCTTGCCAGCCCCCACCATGGTGTGCAACTCGTCAATGAAGACAATGTTTTGCCCTTCGTCCTGGGCCAACTCTTTGAGCACCGATTTCAGCCGCTCTTCAAACTCACCCCTGAATTTGGCCCCGGCCAGCAGTGAGGCCATGTCCAGGGACAACACCCGTTTACCCTTGAGTGAGTCGGGCACCTCGCCGGCCACAATGCGCTGAGCCAAGCCCTCGACAATGGCCGTCTTGCCCACACCGGGCTCGCCAATCAAAACGGGGTTGTTTTTGCTGCGCCTTTGCAAAACCTGAATAGCGCGGCGTATTTCATCATCTCGACCAATCACCGGGTCGAGCTTGCCAGCCCGAGCGCGCTCGGTCAAATCAACGCAATATTTTTTAAGTGACTCTCGCTGACCTTCTGCGTCGGCACTTTGCACGGGTGCGCCACCGCGCACGGCGTCGATGGCCGCCTCCAAACTGGAGCGGGCCAAGCCGTGCTTGCGCACCAACTGGCCTGTCTCTCCTTTGTGGTCGGCCAAAGCAAGCAGGTACAGTTCGCTGGCAATGTACTGGTCTTTGCGCTTGAGGCCTTCTTTCTCGGCAGCTTGAATCAAACCCACCAACTCGCGTCCCACTTGCACCTGATCTTGACCCTGCACCTGAGGGTAGCGCGCCATCATTTGTTGCGCATCTTGCAACAAGGCGGGCACAGCCACGCCGGCCCGCATCAACATGGATTGCGGTCCGTCTGTTTGCTTGAGCATGGCAACCAACAAGTGTGCGGGTTCAATATAGGCTTGATCGGCCCCCAATACCAAGGTTTGGGCATCTGACAAGGCCTCTTGAAACTTGGTGGTCAGTTTTTCAACTCGCATGGCACTTCCCTTCGGTGATATATCAAACCACAGCTTGGGTTGATTGCATTGATTTCAAGCCTTAAAGCCCTTGTTAGCGGGGTCTGAGCTTGACCCAGGTCAATCAAATGCTTGCCTCGGTGCGTCAATCCCCCAGCGAGCGAGCGCATCGTCGTCACTGACCCGGGCGTCCACCCAACGGGCCCCATGGGGGGTTTGTTCTTTCTTCCAAAACGGTGCTTGGGTTTTGAGGTAATCGATCAAAAACTCGCAGGCTTGAAAACCCTGCCCGCGGTGGGCAGATGTCACACCAACCCACACAATTTGGTCGCCTGGATTCAAATCACCAACGCGATGTATCACCCTGGCCGCGTAAATGTCGAACCGTTCGCCCGCTTGCGACAGCATGGACAAGATGGCCTTTTCGGTCATGCCGGGGTAATGCTCCAGCGTCATTGCTGCCACTGGCAAGCCCTCGTTTTGGCTGCGTACCGTTCCCAAAAAACTGCACACGGCCCCCACCCGCTCATCTTGTGCGCGCAAGCGCAAATGCTCTTGCCCAATGTCAAAGTCTTCTGGTTGGATGGAAACGCTCAAAGACGGCATCTTCAGCCCCCGGTCACTGGCGGAAAGAAAGCCACCTCATCACCCTCACTCAGTGGGGTATCTTCGCGACAGGCCAATTGATTGAGGGCGACACGCACCGCTTTGTCGGACGACAGTGCTTGGCCGTGCCGGGGGCTTCGCACCATCAACTCGCAACGCAGTTGTCCAATGTCCAGGGCCTGTGTCTCAACGGTTTCTTGACCCGTGCCGATGATCTCCCTGACGGAGGCAAAGTAACGCAATGTGATGTTCATGACAACCAGTGTGAAAACGGCCAATAAGAGACCACATCCCCATGACGCAATGCTTGGGCGGGCGCGACATCGATCAAACCGTCACCCCAAACAGCCGACGTCAGCACCCCTGAACTTTGGTTGGGGAACAAATCCAAACCACCTTGAACGTTGCGGCGAACACGCAAAAACTCACGGCGCTTGTCGGGCCGGGGCCAATCAAAATGAACGGGCAACGAAAAAGCAGATGGGGCCGGTTGCACGATGCCTTGCAAAGCTGCCAAAAAAGGCCAAACCACACACAAATAGGTCACATAACTGGACACGGGGTTACCGGGCAAACCCATGAAATAGCAAGGCTGGGCCGCGGCCTTGGTGGTCGGCTTGTTCAGCCAGCCAAAGGCCAAGGGCTTGCCGGGTTTCATCGCTATTTGCCAAACATGCAACACGCCCAGGGCCTGCACCGCCGGTTTGACATGGTCTTCTTCACCCACCGAAACACCACCGCTGCTGACGATCAGGTCATGGGTTTCGCTGGCCTGAGACAAAACGTCCATCGTGGCCTGCTTCTGGTCAGCCACAATGCCCAAATCGCTGACCTCGCAACCTGAACGCTGCAACAAAGCGCGCAAAAAATACCGGTTCGAGTTGTAGATCGTGCCCGGCTTCATGTCTGCAGGTGCCACGGTTCCGGGCATGATCAGTTCGTCGCCCGTTGAAAGCAAGGCCACGCGCGGTTTGCGCAACACTTTCAAACGGTCCCTGCCAACGCTGGCAGCCAAACCCAATTCGGCAGGTTGCAAGCGTGTACCTTTGGGCAAAATCACCACGCCCTTGGCCACATCTTCGCCCGCACGGCGTATCCATTGCCCTGCCACGGCGGCTTGATTCAAAACAATGTGATCGTGCTGAGCCGGGTCAGTGGCGACATGCTCTTGCATGACCACCGCATCGGCCCCAGGGGGAATGGGGGCGCCGGTAAAGATGCGCGCTGCTTGACCGGCATGGAGCATGACGCCATGGCTGCCGGCCGGTATGCGTTGGACCACGTGCAACCGCGTGCCGGATTGCTGCGCATCAATGCTGCGCACGGCATATCCATCCATGGACGTGTTGTCCAGGGCTGGCACGTCCAACTCGGACGACACATCTTCCGCGAGCACCCGGCCATCGGCGTCCCAGCTTGCCACCGATTCAACCGCTTGCAGCGGCTTGACATGGGACAAGATGATGGCGCAAGCCTCGTCCAAGGGCATCAATGGCTTAACTGCTTTGGTCATGAGGCAAACAAAGGTGCTTGATACACAAAACGATCTTGGTGTTGCAGCAACCAGTCGGCCACCGATGGTGCGGAGTTGAGGTCAAGCACATCCAATTGGGTCGATACGGGCAAAGCAGCAGGCGCATCGGTGGCAATGGCCACAATAAAGTCGTCATGGGGGTAACGGACCGCTTTGCCTGTGCTGGGTCGCCAAACCTCCACCTTGAGCAAATCACTGTCCTTGAAGCCCTCAACCAAAACCCAGTCCACGCCCTCATAAAGTTCGGCAATCAAGTGATGGGGGCTCAGCGTGGCCAGCTGCTCGAACTGTCGTTGCAGCACCAAGCGTTTGTCGCTGGCCACCACCACCTCAAAGGCACCTGCCTCGCGATGACGCCAACTGTCTTTACCGGGCTGGTCCACATCAAAAGAGTGATGCGCATGCTTGACCACTGACACCCGCAAACCACGGGCTTTGAGTTGGCCAATCAACTGTTCCACCAGGCCGGTTTTGCCCGCGCCAGATTCGCCAGCGAATCCAACCACTTTCATCGGGGATGCAGGTCGGTCCATCACGCACCAATCTCACAATGTTTCCGAATATAAGCTTTGACCGAGGCCACATCTGGCGACATCACCGTCACACGCTGCGGTCGTTGGGGCAAGTCAGCGAAAGCTGGCGGGCAAGGTGGTGCATGTCCCAGGGCTTGGGTGATGGTGTCGGCAAATTTAATTGGCAATGCCGTTTCCAAAACCACCATGGGCACATCCGCTTGCAAATGCTCGCGAGCCACCTTCAAGCCATCGGCGGTGTGGGTGTCAATGATTTGCGCAAACCTGCGATGGGTGTCTTGGATGGTGCGCAAACGGTCTGCATGGGTGCTGCGCCCGCTGACAAAACCAAGCCCTTGTTTGGCCTGTTGGAAAAGTGGGTCAAGGCTCAAATCGAACTGGCCCTCACGCTGCAAATCGTCCTGGAATAAACGCCGCACGCGCTGTGCGTCACCTTGCAGCAAATCCAGCACAAAGCGCTCGAAATTGCTGGCCTTGGAAATGTCCATCGACGGGCTAGATGTTTCATGTGTCTGGTCACTGCTGCGCACCCGATAGACACCCGTTTTGAAAAACACGTCAAGCACGTCGTTTTCATTGGTGGCCACCACCAATTTTTCAATGGGCAAACCCATGCAACGGGCCACATGCCCAGCGCACACATTGCCAAAGTTTCCGCTTGGTACCGTGAAACTCACACGCTGACCAGGCTGTGTGGTGGCTTGAAAATAACCGGCAAAGTAGTACACCACTTGGGCCAATAGCCGCGCCCAATTGATCGAATTGACCGTCCCAATGTGGTACTTGCGCTTGAAATCATGGTCACCTGAAACGGCTTTCACAATGTCTTGGCAATCGTCAAACACCCCTTCGATGGCGATGTTGTGGATGTTGGTGTCTTGCAGGCTGAACATCTGCGCTTGCTGAAAAGGGCTCATGCGGCCATGGGGACTGGTCATGAAGACCCGCACCCCTTGTTTTCCGCGCATGGCGTATTCCGCAGCGCTGCCGGTATCTCCCGAGGTGGCCCCCAAAATATTGAGTTCTTCCCCACGGCGCGCCAACTCGTACTCGAACAAATGGCCCAACAGTTGCATGGCCATGTCTTTGAAGGCCAGCGTGGGCCCATTGGAGAGTGCCAAGACAAAAACCCCCGCTTCCAAGGGCCGCAATGGCGTGATGGCAGCAGTTCCAAAAATTTCTTTGGTATATGTTTTTTGGCACATCGCCAACAAATCGGCTGGCGGGATGTCGTCGATGTACAAAGACAAAATTTCAAAGGCCAGTTGGGCGTAGCCTTGTTCGGCGTAAATCAAGCGCCAAGCTTGAAGCTGATCGGCGCTGATTTGCGGGTACGACGTGGGCAAGTACAGCCCCCCATCGGGGGCCAAACCCTCCAGCAAAATGTCGCAAAAGCGCCGTTGCTCGGGGTTGCCGCGGGTCGACACATACCGCATCAGTTGAGCTCTTCTTTGCGGATGCGCACCACGGGAGCGAGCACCGTGTCCAGCGCCTGCATCTGCTCAATCGCTTGGTTCATGGCAGACTCCACACATGCATGGGTGAGGATGATCAAATCGGTTTGGTTTTGCACCTCGCCAGCTGGGCGCTGCAATACGGCATCGATGCTGATGGCCGCTTGTGCCAATATGCCCGTCAAGCGCGCAAGCACACCGGCTTGATCGGCCACCCGCAAGCGCAGGTAATAACTGGTGACCACATCGGACATGGGCAACACAGGAATGTTGCGAATGGCATCGGGTTGGAAGGCCAGGTGTGGCACCCGATGCAAAGGGTCCGCAGTGTGCAGCCGGGTGATGTCAACCAAGTCGGCAATCACCGAGCTGGCAGTGGGCTCGCTACCTGCCCCTTTGCCGTAGTACAAAGTGGTGCCCACCGCATCGGCTTGTACCATCACCGCATTCATGGCACCTTCCACATTGGCAATCAACCGCTTGGTTGGCACCAGGCAGGGGTGCACCCGCAACTCGACGCCGGCACTGACGCGCTTGGTGATGCCCAGCAACTTGATCCGATAGCCCATTTGTTCGGCATAGACGATGTCTTTCGAATCCAAATGCGTGATGCCCTCGACATAAGCCTTGTCAAATTGCACCCGAATGCCAAACGCAATGGCCGACATCAGTGTGGCCTTGTGCGCAGCGTCCACCCCTTCGATGTCAAACGTGGGGTCGGCTTCGGCGTACCCCAATGCCTGGGCTTGCTTTAAAACGACGTCAAAGGGCAAGCCTTTGTCACGCATTTCCGACAATATGAAATTGGTTGTGCCGTTGATGATCCCAGCGATCCACTGGATGCGGTTGGCCGTCAGGCCCTCGCGCAAGGCCTTGATGATGGGAATACCGCCCGCCACGGCGGCCTCAAAGGCCACCATCACACCTTTGCGATGTGCGGCCTCAAAAATTTCGGTGCCATGAACGGCCAGCAAGGCCTTGTTGGCCGTGACCACATGTTTGCCGGCCTCGATGGCGGCCATGACCAACTCGCGGGCGATGCCATAGCCACCAATGAGTTCGATAACGATATCAATGTCTGGGTTGGCCACTACCGCACGCGCATCCTTGACCACGCTGACATCTGGCCCGACGATGCTGCGCGCACGTTCGGTGTCTAAATCGGCCACCATGGCAATTTCAATGCCGCGGCCAGCACGGCTTTGAATTTCTTCTTGGTTGCGATGAAGCACCTCGAAGGTGCCTTTGCCCACCGTACCAATGCCCAGCAGGCCGACTTGAATTGGTTTCATGATGCGTGACGCTTTCGGTATTGGTTCAAAAATTGAGCGATTCGGCCAATGGCCTCGCGCAAATCGTCCTCGTGCGGGAGAAAAACAATGCGGAAATGGTCGGGCGTAGGCCAATTGAATCCCGTGCCCTGAACCAGCAGCACCTTGGTCTCTTGAAGCAATTCTTGGATGAAAAGTTGATCGTCTTCTATGGGGTAAATGCGCCGATCCAACTTGGGAAACATGTACAAGGCCGCACTGGGCTTGACACAACTGACCCCTTCAATGGCGGTGATGAGTTCATAAGCCAAGTCGCGCTGACGGCGCAAACGCCCACCTTGTTTCACCAAATCGTTGATGCTTTGATAACCGCCCAATGCAGTTTGGATGGCCGACTGGCCGGGCACATTGGCACACAAGCGCATCGAGGAGAGCATGTTCAAGCCCTCGATGTAGTCTAGTGCGGGTTTTTTGTCACCCGAAACCACCATCCAACCGGCCCGGTACCCACAAGAGCGGTAGCTTTTGGACAAGGAGTTGAAGGTCAAGGTCAGAACGTCGGTGGACAAACTGGCAATCGCCGTGTGCCGATGACCGTCGTACAACACTTTGTCGTACACCTCGTCGGCAAAAATCACCAAACCGTGCTCACGGGCCAAATCCACAATCCCCTTGAGCAAGTCATCCGAGTACAAGGCCCCGGTGGGGTTATTGGGGTTGATCACCACAATGCCTTTGGTGTGCGGGGTGATCTTGGCTCGGATGTCGTCCAAGTCGGGCATCCAGCCATTGGCCTCGTCGCACATGTAATGCACCGGCGTGCCCCCCGACAAACTCACTGCCGCAGTCCACAGGGGGTAATCGGGCGCTGGCAACAACAATTCATCTCCATTGTTGAGCAGCCCATTGGTGGCCATGACAATCAATTCGCTGGCACCATTGCCCAAGTAAATATCTTCCAGCGTGACCCCTTTGATCCCTTGCTGCTGGGTGTAGTGCATGACCGCCTTGCGCGCTGAAAAAATACCTTTGCTGTCAGAGTACGCCGCTGCGCTGGGCAAATTGCGGATCATGTCTTGCTGTATTTCTTCGGGCGCATCAAAGCCAAACACCGCCAAGTTGCCGATGTTGAGCTTGATGATTTTTTGGCCCTCCTCCTCCATTTGCCGCGCACGGTCTAACACCGGCCCCCGAATGTCATAACAAACGTTGGACAGTTTTTCCGATTTGGCAATGGTCTTCAAAGGCTCTCCCAGGCAATAGGCGTGGCTAAAACCTATAATTTGACCATACTTCCACCACTTTTCTCCCATGAAACTTCAACCCGATCGGATGGATGCGCAGGCAGTGACCGGCTATGGCGAGGGTTGGATTGCCATCAATGGCGAAAAAATTCACCACAGCCTGATCATCAGCTCCAAAGGCGACCGATGGGATTGGCCGTGCCACCATCTTGACGAGTTGACCCGCGCGCACTTTGATGAACTGGCCCAGTTGGGGGTGGAATTGGTCATATTTGGCAGTGGTCGGCGCTTGCAATTCCCTCGCCCCGAGTGCCTTCAAGGCCTGATGCAGCTGGGTTTAGGGGTTGAAACCATGGACACCCAAGCCGCGTGCCGGACCTACAACATTTTGGCTGGCGAAGGACGCCAGGTGGCGGCGGCTTTGATCGTGGAGCGTGCGGGCTGAGAGGGCTGTCCCAGCCCGGGGTCAAAAGGCGTTAAAATTGAGAGCTGCGGTACCTGTGCCAAACATGACAGTTGGCCGGTTCATGTGTTCCCACGCTGCTGCCCCACTGTCTCAAGAGATTAAGAAACCATGGCGATCGTTGTCAACAAACCCCTTCCAGAATTTGAAGCGAATGCCACTGGGGGTCTCAAAGTCTCCAACACATCTCACCATGGCCAAATGGTGATTTTGTATTTTTACCCCAAAGACAATACACCTGGCTGCACCACGGAGGCCATGCAGTTTCGTGACAAGTTCAAAGATTTTGCAAAATCTGGCGCTGTGATATTCGGTGTTTCACGCGACAACATGAAGTCCCACGACGATTTCAAAACCAAATTAGAGTTGCCCTTTGAACTGATTGCCGACACAGAGGAAAAAATGTGTCACATGTTTGGTGTGGTCAAAAACAAAATCATGTACGGCAAAAAGGTCAAGGGCATTGAACGCAGCACTTTTTTGATCGGTGCCGATGGCTTGCTCAAGCAAGAATGGCGCGGCCTGAAAGTACCGGGCCATATTGATGAGGTTCTCAAGTCGGTCAAAGCACTGAAAAAGGCCGAAAAAGCAGCCTAAAGCCCAGCCCTGGTTTGTTCGCCTGGCAAGGTCTGCATCAAACAAATCCCGACTTGAAGCCTATCTTTTGCTTCGCCTGTCCAACAACAGCCGCCCTCACTTTTGGGCGGCTTTTGCGCTTTTAAACCCATCCGCAACCCACTTCTGTACCGCCAAACCATGCCGCTCCCCCCACCCCCTGGAAAACGCGCCGCCTTGCTCAGCAACGTGGAGACTGAACCCAATGGCACGGGGCAATCTGTACCCCTGTGGGCGGGCCAATCCAAGCCCATGCGATCGGCCCAACCGATGCCCAAAAACGGCAAACTGGCCCCTGCACCGGTGGCGCTTTACCTGGACACATCACAGCCTGAGGCAAGCCCACACCCCATACCCGCAGCGCACAAGCGTGAGATGACCGCCAGCAAGCCCAAAAAGAAAGCATCGACGGGCCCTGCCAAATTGTTTGTGCTCGACACCAATGTGCTCATGCACGACCCCATGTGCCTGTTCAGGTTCGAAGAGCATGATGTTTTCTTGCCCATGATCGTGCTCGAAGAGCTTGATGGACACAAAAAGGGCATGACCGAAGTGGCGCGCAATGCGCGCCAAACCAGCCGCAGCCTGGACAGCTTGGCAGCAAGCCCCGGTGCGGACATGTCACTGGGCTTGGCACTCAATGGCACCGGACACAAAGAGGTCGGTGGACGGCTGTTTTTTCAAACCAGCAACCTGGATGTGTCTTTGCCCAGCAGCCTGCCTCAGGGCAAAGCAGACAACCAAATTTTGGGTGTCGTCGACGCTTTGCGCAAACTCCATGCCCCACGCGATGTGGTTTTGGTGTCCAAAGACATCAATATGCGCGTCAAAGCCCGCGCGCTGGGTTTGGCCGCAGAAGATTACCAAAACGACAAAACGCTGGAAGATGGCGACCTGCTTTACTCTGGGGCGCTGTGCCTGAGCGAGGATTTTTGGGTCAAGCACGCCAAAAACATTGAGAGCTGGCAAAGCGCCGGCCACACCTTTTATCGGGTCAGTGGCCCCATCGTGCCCAGCTTGCACATCAACCAATTTGTATATTTTGAAGCGCCCGGCGAGCCCAGCATGTACGGGCGGGTGACCGAGGTGCGGGGCAAAACCGCCACCCTCAAAACCCTGAAGGACTACACCCACCCCAAAAATGCGGTGTGGGGCATCAATGCCCGCAACCGCGAACAAAACTTTGCCATCAATTTGTTGATGGACCCTGAAATCGATTTCGTCACCCTCACTGGCACGGCGGGCACTGGCAAAACACTTTTGGCGTTGGCCACCGGTTTGACGCAAGTGCTCGACGAGCGCCGTTACACTGAAATCATCATGACCCGTGCCACGGTGAGTGTGGGCGAAGACATTGGCTTTTTACCCGGCACCGAAGAGGAAAAAATGGGTCCATGGATGGGGGCGTTGGACGACAACCTGGAAGCGCTGGCCAAAACCGAAACATCTGCCGGTGAGTGGGGCCGTGCGGCCACCAATGAATTGATCCGCAGCCGCATCAAGATCAAAAGCATGAACTTCATGCGGGGTCGCACGTTCATGAGCAAGATCGTCATCATCGATGAGGCGCAAAACCTCACGCCCAAACAAATGAAAACCCTGATCACCCGCGCTGGTCCAGGCACCAAAATCATTTGCATGGGTAATTTGGCCCAAATCGATACGCCTTATTTGACCGAGGGCTCATCTGGCCTGACTTATGCAGTGGACCGCTTCAAGGGCTGGCCCCATGGCGGACACATCACCTTGGCGCGCGGCGAGCGCTCCCGCCTGGCCGACTTCGCCAGCGATGCGCTCTAGGAAAAACTCGCCTCAATAGTCACCGTTCGAACTGGCCGCATAGGACTCGAACTTGGTGATGTGCTTGAGGAAGGTCAACTTGACGGTTCCCGTGGGGCCGTTTCGCTGCTTGGCAATGATGACCTCGGCCACACCAGGCTCTTTGGAGTCCTTGTTGTAGTAGTCATCGCGGTAAATGAACATGATGACATCGGCATCTTGCTCAATCGCACCCGACTCGCGCAGGTCACTCATCATGGGACGTTTGTCGGTGCGCGTCTCCACGCTTCGATTGAGCTGGGACAAGGCCAGCACCGGGCATTGCAACTCCTTGGCCAACATTTTCAAACCCCGAGAGATCTCGCCCAACTCAGTGGCGCGGTTGTCTGACTCGTTGCTCGAACCCGACATCAGCTGCAGATAGTCGACCACGATCAGACCCATCTTGCCGCACTGGCGCGCCAAACGCCGGGCATTGGCGCGCAGCTCGCTGGTATTGAGGCCGGGGGTCTCATCGATGTGCAAGGACACATCGCGCAAGCGTTCAATCGCCTCGGTCAACCGTGGCCACTCTTCATCGGTGAGCTTGCCCGTTCTCAGGTGGGTTTGATCAATGCGTCCAATCGAGCCCACGATGCGCACCGCCAATTGGCTTGCACCCATCTCCATAGAGAAAACCGCCACTGGCAGCTGCTCATGCAAGGCCACGTGCTCGGCGATGTTGATGGCCAAGGCGGTTTTGCCCATTGACGGCCGGGCCGCCAGCACCACCAAATCACCTGGCTGAAAGCCCGATGTCATGCGGTCAAAGTCATAAAAACCAGTGGGGACGCCGGTGATGTCATTGGGGTTGTCGGCCATCTCCTGGACCCGGTCCATCAGGCTGACCACCAAGGTGTTCATGGCCTGAAAGCCTTGGCGCATGCGCGAGCCCTCTTCGCCGATGTTGAACACTTTTTGTTCGGCCTCATCGAGGATTTGAGAAACTTGCTTGCCCTGCGGATTGAACGCCTGGGTGGCAATTTCGTCACTGACCGAAACCAGTTTGCGCAATATTGAGCGTTCGCGCACGATTTCGGCGTATCGGCGGATGTTGCTCGCGCTGGGCACATACTGCGCCAAAGCATTGAGGTAGGCCAAGCCCCCGATCTCTTCGGCCTTGCCCACCCCTTGCAAATGCTCGAACACGGTGATCACATCGGCCGGACGGCTGCCATTGATCAAGGCCGTGAGTGAGGCAAATATTTGGCGGTGCTCATAGCGGTAAAAGTCTCCATCGTGGAGCATGTCACCGATCCGGTCCCAGGCCGAGTTGTCCAATAACAAACCGCCCAAGACGCTGGACTCGGCCTCAATGGAGTGCGGCGGGATGCGCAGTTGCGCCACTTGCCGGTCCTTGGTGCTGGCTTCATCTGAGATGGGAAAAACAGCTGACATGGGGTTCCTTGTAAACCGCTATCCTAAAGGCGAATGGTCGCTGTGCGGCGGGACAAAGCTGTGCACAACTGGTGGGAATGCAGGGGAAAACCACGCTTCGAGGTCAAAAGTTTGCATCACTTTACCTGGCGTGGCGATGGCCCATTGGATGGTTCGCCCGAGCTTGCGCCGGGGATGCGCCAAAGTCGTGCCGATGAAAAAAGCCGTTGCAAGCAACGGCTTTGGCTGTCAGCTGGGGCAATCAGGCGGTTTCGCCGTATACCGAAACGTTGACTTCCACCACCACATCGGTGTGCAGGGATACGCTGACCGTGGTGTCACCCACGACCTTGATGGGACCATGGGGCATGCGCACCTGGGCCTTGGTGAGGCTGTAGCCGGCTTTGATCAACTCTTCGGCAATGTCGAAGTTGGTGACAGAGCCAAACAAACGACCGTCCACACCAGCCTTTTGGGTCAGCTTGACAGTGGTACCGGCCAGTTTTTCGCCTGCGGCTTGGGCCAGCGCGAATTTCTCAGCGGCGGCTTTTTCCAGTTCGGCGCGGCGCGCTTCGAACTCTTTGATGGCGTCAGCCGTTGCGCGACGCGCGCGGCCAGACGGGATTAAAAAATTGCGGGCATAGCCGTCTTTGACCCGGACGACTTCACCGAGATTGCCAAGGTTGACCACCTTGTCGAGCAAAATGATTTGCATGTTGTGACCCCTTAGATTTTGTGTTGGTCGCTGTAAGGCAACATGGCCAAAAAGCGGGCGCGCTTGATCGCGGTGTTGAGCTGGCGCTGGTAAATGGCCCGGGTGCCTGTCAGGCGTGCGGGAATGATTTTGCCGTTCTCAGCAATAAAGTCGCGCAAAGTATCAATGTCTTTGTAGTCAATTTCTTCCACACCTGCCACGGTGAAGCGGCAAAAGCGCTTGCGCTTGAACAGCAGGGACTGGGTGTTGCGCTTGGGGCGCTTGTCTTTGTTGAATTTCTTGAACGTGGCCATGGCTTGGGCCTCCTATGGGTTGGGCTGAAAATCTTGTAAATGAAAAACCGGGTGCTTGGCGTTGCGGGCGGTGGCCAAAAAGCCTTTGAACGTCCAGCAACTGTCGAGGGCTTGGTGTCCAACGCGTTCGGCCATCAGGCCTATCGCAATGGATTTCACCGTGGTTTTGACAGCTCGCGGGGTTGAGGCTTCGTCTTGTTGTGACTCATGTTCGAGTCGCAACTCCAAAACCGGCAATCCCGCTGGGGTGTAACGCAAAGGGCTGACCTCTGCGATGCGCGCCGTCAAAACCAACTGGTTCACACCCAGCCGCTCGAGCTCAGGCAGAAAAGTCCGCTTGCTGTGACTTGCGTGACTCTTCGCGCTCGACACTCTTCATCATGGAAGAAGGCCCGGTGTCGGCCTTTTTCTTTAGAACAGTGAGGTGGCGCAACACGGCGTCATTGAATTTGAAGGCGTGCTCAATTTCGTCCATCACTGCTTGGCTGGCCTCGATGTTGATGCACAGGTAATGGGCCTTGGCCAGTTTGTTGATCATGTAGGTCAACTGACGCCGACCCCAGTCTTCAACCCGGTGGATCACGCCGCCACCGGCGGTGATCATGCCTTTGTAGCGCTCCAGCATGGCAGGCACTTGTTCGCTCTGATCCGGATGGATGAGCAAGATGATTTCATAATGACGCATGGATACTCCTTGTGGATGAAGCCGCCCCCAGCGTCGGATGGGGTGCAGCAAGGGAAACCGCGCATTATAGGCGATCCGCTGGGCTGGCTGGGGCTGCCCTGTCCCCGCGACCCGGTACTGCGCCAGGCCTGACCAAGCCACACACCCAGCAGTGGGGCCAGTAGCGACATCAATCAGAAGGATCTGGCCAAAGTTTGCTCAGCGCAAAGCCGCTCAAAAAGCCCACGGGAACACCAAACACCCCGGCACTGACCGGCGCCACGCCCCACCAAAGACCATCGAGCGGCCCATGCCCCCAGGCGGCCACCACCCACGGCTGGTTGACACCGATGTACCACAAGGCCACCAGCGTGCCCGAGACCATGGCACCGATGGCACCCACACGGCTAAAGCCCGGCCAATACAAGCTGAGCAGCAGCACCGGGAAAAAACACGATGCGGCCAATGAGAAAGCGCAAGAAACCCAAAACAAGATATCGACCGGACGGTAGGTCGCGATCCAAGCAGCCACCAAGGCCACCAACATCAATAACACCTTGGACAGCATGACCCGCCGTATGGGTGTTGCCTGGGGGGCCAGGGTTTGAAAGTAGATGTCGTGGGCCAAGGCATTGGAGATGGTCAACAACAGGCCGTCAGCGGTGGACAAGGCCGCCGCCAAAGCACCCGCAGCGATCAAACCAGTGAACACCGCAGAGATGCCCAAAATTTCCGGCACCACCAACACCAGGTAATCGGTGGCCAAGCGCACATCGGCCAACTGCACCAGTCCGTCGCCGTTGTGATCGGTCAAGGTCAGCAGGGCCGGTTTGCGCATGCGCAAATGCTGGGCCCATTCGGGCAAGGCATTCATTGCCGCACCCACCAAATCGCTCAGCACCACCCCCTTGATCATGACCGCCAAACTTGACGCACAAAGGTAAACCAGCACCACAAAGAACAACGTCCACACAATCGATTGCTGGGCCTGACGGGGATTGGCCGTGGTCAGAGAGCGCATCAGCACGTGGGGCAATGAGGCCGTGCCCATCATGAAGCACAGCACCAGGCACAAGGTGTTGAGCAACCCATGCTGCAGCCCGCTGGCGCTGCCGCGCTCAAAGCCAATGGGGCGCTCGAGTTCATGCGCCAAGAGGCGGTGCTCTCGCTGCCAGCTTTGGACCAGGCGCTGGCTGTCGCTGTCATGCCAAACTGGATTGGCCTCCAGGCGCTGGATATCGCGAACCGGGCTGTTTTGGGCCTTGAATTCGGCAATTTTTTCGCCCAATGCCCGCCGCTCTTCGTTGCGGGCGCGCTCTGGGTCGGCGATTTTTTGGTCCAACTGGCTGAGACGCTCGCGCATGACCGCCTTGGACTGGGCCTCGGCCGGGTCAATCTTGATGTCTTTCACCCGCTGGGCCATCGCCTCTAACCCCTGCCCCGCACCCCACATGGGCCAAGCCGTGCCATGGGTGTGCCAAGACACGGCCACCGCCAAGGACACCATGGTCGAGACGATCACCACGCATTGCAACACCTGGGTCCATGTCACGGCCCGCATGCCGCCCAAAAACGAGCACAACAACACCCCACCCAAGGCCAAAAAAACGCCCAACTCGAAATTCATCCCCGACAACATCGACGCCACCAAGCCAATGGCATAAATTTGGGCCACCAGATAAACACCCGAGCACAAAATGGCCCCCCCCGCACCCAACCAGCGCACGGTGGTGCTGCCCAAACGCTGTCCGAGCAACTCTGGGATGGTGGTGGCGCCGGTTTGATTGATCTTGCCCGCGAACAAAATACCGAGCAAGCAAAACCCCCCCGTCCAGCCCAAAACGTAAGCCAAGCCCCCAGCGTGCTCGCCGTCGCCCACAAAGCCATCGGACAACAGCAAACCGGTCAAACCCATGAAGGTGGCGGCCGACATCCAGTCTGCAGCGGTGGCCATGCCATTGAACGGGGCACCAATGCGGCGTCCTGCCACGTAGTATTCGTCAGAGCGCGTGGTGCGACACACCAAGCCAATGGCGGCATAGCCCGCGATGGACAACACCAAGAAACACACGTTGATGGTGGACTTGGACACGCCCAAGGTATCGGCCAGCCACAAGGACAAGGCCAGCACCAATGCCCCCAGGCTTGCCCCTGCCACCAAGCGCCAGCGCCATGCTTCGCCCATCAGCCTTGCCCCGGCTCGGAAGATCGAACACCATGCACCCACCACAGCAGCACAACATATAAAACAGGGATGCCCTGGGCCACCCACCAAAAATGAGCCCACGACCACTCTGGGGACACCCAAACCCAGACCAATGCGCCCAGGGTCATGAGCACGGTCAGGCCAAGGGCGACCCAGCCGCGACCAGTGGGTCGCGATGCGTCTGGGTCAAGTGGTGTGTGCACACCAAGGTTTTAGCAGTTTTTCAGTGCCCTCAGGGCTGGGGTTGGCCCTAGGGTTCAGCGCGAAGTGGCCAGCAATTGCCAAGTTTGGATCACGCTGTCGGGGTTGAGGGAAATGGAGCTGATCTTTTTCTTGGCCAACCACTGGGCAAAATCGGCGTGGTCGCTCGGCCCTTGGCCACAAATACCCACGTATTTGCCTGCGGCGTGGCAGGCGTCAATGGCACGCTCGAGCAATGCCAACACCGCCGGGTCGCGTTCATCAAAGTCGGCCGCCAACAGCGCCAGACCCGAATCGCGGTCCAGCCCCAAGGTCAGTTGGGTCAGGTCATTGGAGCCAATGGAGAAACCATCAAAAAAGCGCAAAAAGTCGGTCGCCAAAATCGCGTTGCTGGGCACCTCGCACATCATGATCAGCTTGAGTTCATCTTGCCCGCGCTGCAAGCCGTGTTGCGCCAGCAGCTCGGTGACGCGCTCGGCCTGGCCCAAGGTGCGCACAAAAGGCACCATCACTTGCACGTTGCGCAAACCCATGTCCAAGCGCACCCGGCGCAAGGCTTCGCACTCCATTGCAAAAGCCGGGCCAAAGTCTTCGCTGAGGTAGCGCGCGGCTCCGCGAAAACCCAGCATGGGGTTTTCTTCTTCCGGCTCGTAGCGGCTGCCGCCTATCAGTTTGCGGTATTCATTGGATTTGAAGTCCGACAAACGAACAATCACGGGCTTGGGCCAAAACGCCGCCGCGATGGTGGCCACCCCCTCGGTCACTTTGTCCACATAAAAAGCGCGGGGAGAGGCATGGCCCCGGGCAACCGACTCGACCGCTTTTTTCAAGTCGGAGTCCACATTGGGGTAATCCAAAATGGCCTTGGGGTGGATGCCGATGTTGTTGTTGATGATGAACTCCAAGCGGGCCAGGCCCACGCCTTGGTTGGGCAACTGACAAAAGTCAAAGGCCAGTTGTGGGTTGCCCACGTTCATCATGATCTTGGTGGCGATCTCGGGCATGGTGCCGCGTGCCACTTCGCTCACCTCGGTGGGCAGCAAACCGTCATAAATGAAACCGGTGTCACCCTGGGCGCAACTGACCGTGACCAGTTGGTCCGACTTGAGGTGTTCGGTGGCGTCGCCACAACCGACCACGGCGGGAATGCCCAACTCGCGGGCGATGATGGCCGCATGGCAAGTGCGCCCTCCGCGGTTGGTGACGATGGCGCTGGCGCGCTTCATCACGGGCTCCCAGTTGGGGTCGGTCATGTCGGTGACCAGCACATCACCTGCTTGCACCAAGTCCATTTGGTCGATGCTGTGCACCAACCGAACCGGACCGGCGCCAATTTTTTGACCAATGGCGCGCCCTTGTGCCAACACCGTGCCCGTGGCCTTGAGTTTGAAGCGATGCTCTACCTGGTCTTTTTGCTGGCTTTTCACGGTCTCTGGGCGCGCTTGCAATATATATAGCAGCCCATCTACCCCATCCTTGCCCCACTCGATGTCCATCGGTCGGCCATAGTGGGCTTCGATCACCAGGGCGTAGGACGCCAATTGCGCCACCTCCTCGTCGGTCAATGAGTAACGGTTGCGCATTTCTGCGGGCACATCTTCGGTGTGCACCAATTTACCGCCCTGCGCGCGCTGCTGTGGCGTGGCAAAAACCATTTGAATCAACTTAGAGCCCAGGCTGCGGCGAATGACGGCCTTGTGCCCGGCCTGCAACATGGGTTTGTGCACATAAAACTCGTCGGGATTGACGGCGCCTTGGACCACGGTCTCGCCCAAACCGTAGCTGGAGGTGATGAACACCACCTGGTCAAACCCCGTCTCGGTGTCCATGGTGAACATCACACCGGCCGCCCCCAAGTCGGAGCGAACCATGCGCTGCACCCCCGCGGACAAGGCCACATCGGCATGGGCAAACCCTTTATGCACCCGGTAACTGATGGCGCGGTCGTTGTAGAGCGAGGCAAAAACCTCTCGCATCTTCAGCAGCACCTCTTCAATGCCCGTGACATTGAGAAAGGTTTCTTGCTGCCCAGCAAAGGACGCATCGGGCAAGTCTTCGGCCGTGGCCGAGGAGCGCACAGCCAAAGAGGCGTCCAGTTGCCCGGCACACAACACCGCATGGGCGGCACGGATTTCTGACTCCAAATCCGCGGGGAAGGGCTGGGCCATCAGCCATGTGCGAATTTCCGCCCCCGCCTGGGACAAAGCACGCACATCTTCGGTGTCCAAACTGGCCAGCCGCTGGGCAATGCGCGCGTCCAAGCCCTCGTGGCGCAAAAATTGTCGAAACGCATGGGCAGTGGTGGCAAAGCCTGTGGGCACACGCACCCCAGAGGGAAGCTGGGAAATCATCTCGCCAAGACTGGCGTTTTTACCGCCAACCGACTCGACGTCGGTCATTCTCAGGTTTTCAAACGGTACGACCAAGGCGGTCGGGCTGAAAAGTGCAGACATGGGAAAACTCCGGAAGTTAAAACCGGTGGTGCGCTGACCTGGGCACCAATTTCAGGCCAGGCAAGCCCATGAACGAGCAGACCACCACAGCTGAGTTGTGTTTTTAGGGGGGTGGAGAAAGAGCTGGTCATGGATAAATTCGGATAATGGGCACGATTGTAGGCCTGCATCAGGGCCTGCCCCGGTCCCATTTTGGAAAGATTTCATGCCCAAACCCACGGTCTTTTTCGTCTCCGACGGCACTGGCATCACCGCCGAAACCTTTGGCAACGCCATCTTGGCCCAATTTGAAATCCAGCCCCGCCATGTCCGGCTGCCCTTCGTCGACACGGTCGACAAGGCGCACCAAGCGGTGCGACAAATCAACCACACGGCCGATTTGGAAGGGCGACGCCCCATCGTGTTCACCACCTTGGTCAATGAAGAGGTCTTGGGCGTCATCCGCAACGGATGCAAAGCCTTGCTGCTCGACATGTTTGGCACCTTTGTAAACCCACTGGAAGCCGAGTTGGGCATCACCTCCAACCACCGAATTGGTCGCTTCTCGGACGTGAGCAAAAGCCAGGCTTACCACGACCGCATTGAGGCCATCAATTTCAGCTTGTCGCACGACGACGGCCAACTGAGCCGCGACCTGGACAAGGCCGATGTGATTTTGGTGGGGGTGAGCCGCAGTGGAAAAACCCCCACCAGCCTTTACCTGGCCATGCAGTACGGCATCAAGGCGGCCAATTACCCACTGATTCCGGAGGATTTCGAGCGCCAACAGTTTCCCGCCGCAGCCCAGCCGTATCGAAAAAAAGTGTTTGGCTTGAGCATCTTGCCCGAGCGCTTGAGCGAGGTGCGCAACGAGCGGCGCCCCAATTCACGCTACGCCAGTTTGGAAAATTGCCGCTACGAGGTCAGCCAAGCCGAAGCCATGATGCGCCGCGAAGGCATTCGCTGGCTGTCGACCACGACCAAAAGCATCGAAGAAATTGCCACCACCATCTTGCAAGAGGTCAAGCCCGAGCGCTTGACCTACTGAGCCTCGGCGACAGCGCACGGGTGATCAGCGATCAACCCAAGGCGGCAATGGCGGCCCGGGCGATTTGGGCGTCATCTTGTGATTTGACACCGCTCACGCCCACTGCACCAATGACTTGACCGTCTTTGATGATGGGCACGCCGCCTTCGAGCAAGCCTTGTTGGTTGGGCGCGCTCAGAAAAGCATAGCGCCCGCCATTGATCATTTCTTCGTAGATGCGGCTTTCGCGCCGACCCATGGCCGCTGTGTGGGCCTTGGCTGGCGCCATATAAGAGGTGCTGGGCGCAGCGCCATCCAGGCGTTGGAACCACAGCAGATGCCCGCCATCGTCGACGATGGCAAACGACACAGCCCATTGATTTTTCAAAGCCTCTGCCTGCGCCGCAGCGGCCATGCGTTGAAGGTCTGCCAGTTCGAGCGTGTGTTTGGTTTTCATGCGACGCATCTTATCAAAACACATTCAGCCCCCACACGTGAAAAGTCCATCCCAATTGTCATATTTCGATAAACCTACAGACCATAGGCATATTGATGTCCCCCCCTTGAATCCACCTAGAATACCGCCATCTGCATGTGCAGAGTAACTTTGGAGACTGTGTCATGAGCGATTCATACCAAAACATGGATTACCACTACGTCACCACCACGCCGGCTGAACGCAACCGCGTGCTGCGCAACACCTATTGGCTGTTGGCGCTGAGCATGGTGCCCACGGTGTTGGGCGCTTGGTTGGGGGTGGTCACAGGCTTGAGCAGGGCCATGTCCGGTGGCGTGGGGTTGGTGGTGTTTTTGGTCGGGGCCTTTGGCTTCATGTATGCCATCGAAAAGACCAAAGACTCGGCCAAAGGCGTGCCGGTGTTGCTGGCCTTCACCTTTTTCATGGGCATCATGCTCTCGCGCATGATCGCCATGGTGCTGGGCTTTAAAAACGGCGCTGATCTGATCATGACCGCTTTTGGCGGCACCGCCGGTGTGTTTTTCCTGATGGCCAGCTTGTCGACCGTCATCAAACGCGACTTGAGCAGCATGGGCAAATGGCTGTTCGTTGGCGCCATGGTCTTGATGGTCGGCAGCATCATCAATGTGTTTGTGGGTTCATCGGCCGGCATGATGGCCATCTCCATGTTGGCGATTGGCATCTTCAGCGCCTACATGCTGTATGACCTCAAGCAAATCATTGATGGCGGCGAAACCAACTACATCAGCGCCACCTTGTCCTTGTACATGGACATCATGAATGTGTTTCAAAGCCTGTTGGCCCTGTTGGGCATCATGGGTGGCGAGCGCGACTGATCGCACCACCGGGGGGCCGCGTCCAGGCCATCTCCGCCCAAAGGCCCTTCGGGGCCTTTTTTCATGGGGCGCTGTTACCCCCGCTCAAACACGGCCATGCTCTCCACATGCGCGGTGTGCGGAAACATATTGACCACCCCCGCAGCGGTGCAGCGGTAACCGGCCACGTTGACCAACAAACCGGCATCGCGGGCCAAGGTGGCAGGGTTGCAACTGACGTACACAATGCGCCGGGGCGGTTGCCAGCCTGCTGCAACGCTGGGGTCTTGGCAGGCGTCAGCCAAGGCCTTGGTCAAGGCAAAGGCACCTTCGCGGGGCGGGTCCATCAGCCATTTATCGGCATGGCCATCTTGCATCAAAGTTGGCGTCGTCATCTCAAACAGGTTGCGTGCCACAAAGGTGGTGGGGGCCAATGGGCGCTGCTGCAAGCCCAAGTTGTGGCTGGCGCGCTGCACCAAGGCGGCGCTGCCCTCCACGCCCAAAACGCGCGCTGCCTGGGTGGCCAAGGGCAAGGTGAAATTGCCCAAACCACAAAACCAATCGATCACCCGCTCTGAGTCTTTCACCTCCAAAAGCTGCAAGGCCTGTTGCACCAACACGCGGTTGATGCCCGGGTTGACTTGGGTGAAATCAGTGGGTTTAAAGGGCAGCTCAACGCCAAACTCAGGCAGCGCATACGACAACTGAGATGGCGCATCATCGAGCCGGTGCGCGGTGTCGGGCCCCTTGGGCTGGAGCCACCACTCCACCCCATGGCGCATTGCAAAGTCGCGCAAGGCTTGCAAGTCTGGGTCGCTCAGCGGATTCAAATGGCGCAACACCAAGGCCATGACACGGTCCCCGCCAGCCAGTTCAATTTGAGGGCAGGTGCTGCGCGCTTGCATGGAGCCGATCAGTTCGCGCAGCGGCAGCAACAATGCACTGACGGCAGGGGGCAATACGGGACAAACCTGCATGTCGGCGACATAGCGGCTTTTGCGCTCATGAAAACCCACCAACACCACGCCTTTTTTCATCACCAGGCGCACCGACAAACGCGCCCGCATGCGGTAGCCCCAATCGGGCCCTTGGATGGGGCGCAAAATCTGTTCGGGCTTGACCTTGCCCAAGTGCCACAGGTTGTCTTCCATCACCCTTTGCTTGACCGCGAGTTGGGCCATGGGGTGCAAATGCTGCATCTTGCAGCCCCCACAAGCCCCGGGATGCAACCCAAAATGGGGGCACGCCGGCTGCACGCGCTGCGAAGAGGCGCGCAACACCGCCTGCAACGTGCCCTGCTCCCACTGATTTTTACTGCGATGGATGATGGCGCTGACACGCTCACCGGGCAACGCGCCCTCGACAAAGACCACCTTGCCCTCGCTGCTGTGGCCCACGCCTTGGGCATCGTGGTCCAACGACTCGATATCGAGTTCAGGCAAGGGCTTGGGGCTCACGCAGGCCTCAGCGGGGGGGTAAATATTTCAGGGGATCAACCGGCTTGCCCTGGCGGCGAATCTCAAAATGCAGCTTGACCTGATCGGCATCGCTGTTGCCCATTTGGGCAATGGTTTGGCCGCGCTTGACAGCTTGGTCCTCGCGCACCAACAAGGCTTGGTTGTGCGCATAGGCACTTAAATAGGTGTTGTTGTGCTTGATGATGACCAAATTGCCGTATCCACGCAGCCCAGACCCGGCATACACCACCTTGCCGTCGGCAGCGGCCAACACCGGGTCACCGGCTTTGCCCGACACATCCAGCCCTTTGTTTTTGGCCTCATCAAAACCAGCACTGATCGTGCCGTTGTGCGGCCAGATGAAAGACAGGCCGTCGCTGTCGATCGGTGCGCTGCTGGGCGCTGGGCTGACCGGTGCAACGGCTGGGGCGGTGGCTGCTTTGCTGTCGGCACCCATTTGCTGAACGGTGCTGGGTGGGGTCACCGGGCGCACCACCACCCCCTCTGGCGCGGGGGTGGTGTCGGGCGGCGCAATGCGCAGCACCTGACCGACCTCGAGCAAATTGGGGTTGTCAATTTTGTTCCAGCGGGCCACATCGCGCCAGTTTTGACCTGTGTCCAAACCAATGCGGATCATGGTGTCACCGGGTTTGACGGTGTAGTACCCGGGCTTGCCCATGTTTTCATAGCCCGGCAGGGTTTGGGGATCTGGTCGAGCGGCAGGCCGACTGGCCGACGCCGGTGGGGGAGGTGGTGGCGGGGGCAGCCGCTTCACGCTGCTGCCACGGTCCTCCACCGGCGGGGGGTATCCCGGATGGCTGGTCGTGCAACCCACCACACCGATGGCCAGCAAGGTGCCAATTACCCACAACGGAGCCAAACGCAACATGGATGGAACCCAATCTCTCATCAAGCAATGCCCGATTTTAGGGGGACAAAATGCACGGCCTCCAGTTGCTGCTGCTTCAAGCCTTGCGCGGTTTTATCAATCACCACCAAAGCCTGTTGTCCGTTGGCGGTGACGGTCGGTGCGATGACCCGCCCCCCCAGGGCCAGTTGATCGATCCATGCCTGCGGCACCGCCTCCCCACCGGCGGCGGCGATGATGGCAGCATATGGCGCGCCCTTGGCATAGCCCAGCATGCCGTCTCCAAACAGCAAATGCACATTGGGCAAGCGCATGGGCCGCAGGTTGTCGCGCGCTTTGTCGTGCAAACCGCGCAAACGCTCGATGCTGTAGACCTCGCGCGCCACACAGCTGAGCACTGCGGCCTGGTATCCACATCCGGTACCGATTTCGAGCACCCGGCCCATCAGGCCGTTGGCCTGCATCAAAGCGCCTTGGCGCAGCAACTCGATCATGCGCGCGACCACACTGGGTTTGGAGATGGTTTGCCCCAAACCAATGGGCAAGCTGGTGTCCTCATAGGCTTGGGTGACCAAGGCCGAGTCAACAAACTGGTGGCGTGGCACCTGCCCCATGGCGGCCAACACCTGGGCGTCGCTCAAGCCCGATGCCGCCAGTTTGCGCACCATGCTGGCACGCACCGCTGACGAATCCAATCCCAGTCCCGAGGGAACACTGGCCACCACCGGATCGCGGGGCCGCTGCGTTTGACGTGGGGCCACTGGCGCGGGGGTGGCGGTGCCAGGCCGATGGGGTGGCTTGCTCTTAGGCGCATCCCCAGTGGGCATGCGGGCCGGGAACGAGGGGCGCTGCTTCATGCCTTGCGCTCAGCCGCGCCCCAGTGGGTTTGCCATGCGGCCAACTGCGCGTGATCGGTCAGGTCAATTTGCAAGGGCGTGATGGTGACCACCCCTTGGTTCATGGCGTGGAAATCGGTGCCGTCGGCATCGTCTTTGGCAGCGCCAGCGGCCCCAATCCAGTACATGGTTTCGCCACGCGGGCTTTGTTGGGTGATGACCCGCTCGGCCGCATGGCGGCGGCCCAAGCGGCACACCTGTACGCGTTGCAATTGCGCATAGGGCAGATTGGGCATGTTGACATTGAGCAGCCACGGATCGGCTTGCATTTGCCCGCCGGCGATCAAACCATCGACCAAATCGCGTGCTTTGCGGGCAGCGTCCTCGATGTGGGCCCAGCCTTTTTCGTGCTGAGAAAACGCCAGCGCTGGCACCCCCATCAGGTAAGCCTCCATGGCCGCGCCCACCGTGCCCGAGTAAATCGTGTCATCCCCCATATTGGCCCCGTTGTTGATGCCCGAGACCACCAGGTCTGGCCGGTAACCCAACAAGCCGGTCAGCGCAATGTGCACACAGTCGGCGGGGGTGCCGTTGACATAGCGAAAACCATTGGGGGCCTCGCGCACATAAAGAGGTGCATACAAGGTCAAGGCGTTGGATTTGGCACTGTTGTTGTGCTCCGGGGCCACCACTTCCACCTGGCCCAAAGTGCGCATCGCTTCAAACAAGGCCTCAATGCCCGGCGCTTGGTAACCATCGTCGTTACAGATCAAAATTTTCATGCACACCCATCCTAGAAGCGCAGATTGTATGACCCCACTCGCGGCCATAATCGCGGCTTCCCACTTAGGAGTGAACCGTGCACGCTTGGCTATGTGAAACCCCCACTGGCGTCGACCAACTGACCTGGAAAGATCTGCCCACACCCACACCGGGTCCGGGTGAGGTGCTGGTGCAAATCCAAGCCGCCAGCTTGAACTTTCCAGACCTGCTGATCGTTCAAAACAAATACCAATTCAAACCCACTTTGCCATTTGTGCCCGGCTCCGAATGGGCCGGCGTGGTGCAAAGCGTGGGCGAAGGGGTTGCGCATCTGACGATCGGTCAAGCCGTGGCCTGCTTGTCTGGCACCGGCGGCTTTGCCACCCACACCGTGGCCAAGGCCGACCAATGCGTGGCCTTGCCTGCTGGTTTCCCGGCGGTGGACGCGGCCGCGTTCATCATGATTTACGCCACCTCGCACCACGCCTTGATCGACCGTGCGCAACTGCGCGCAGGTGAAACCGTGTTGGTGCTCGGTGCCGCTGGTGGGGTGGGCACATCGGCCATTCAAATAGCCAAAAACATGGGCGCGCGGGTGATTGCCGCCGCCTCGAGTGACGAAAAATGCCAACTGTGCTTGGCCCAAGGCGCTGACGCCAGCATCAACTACACCAGCGAAAACTTGCGCGAGCGCATCAAAGCACTGACCGACGGCCGTGGCCCAGATGTGATTTACGACCCCGTGGGGGGCGAATACACCGAACCGGCTTTTCGCTCCATCGCTTGGCGCGGGCGCTACTTGGTGGTGGGTTTCGCCGCCGGCCCCATCCCCTCATTGCCCCTGAACCTGACCTTGCTCAAAGGGGCATCGGTGGTCGGGGTGTTTTGGGGCGACTATGCCAAGCGCGAAGCCGGCGCCAACCAAGCCATGATGGCCGAACTGGCCCAGTGGTATGCGCTAGGAAAAATCAAACCGGTGATAGACCGCACCTTGCCCATGGCACAGTTGCACGAGGCCTATGCCTTGATGGGTTCGCGCCGGGTGATGGGCAAATTGGTGATGGTCAACCCCTGAGCACAGACCGCCTCAGACCCCGCCGTGGGGATGGGTCGGGTCCACCCACAGCACCTGCTCGGGCGGTTCTGCGGGCTCGATGTCCAGGTTGATCGCCACCGCCTGGCCATCGCTGCGGCACAGCACACATTCCAGCACCTCGGTGGCGCTGGCATTGATCTCTTGGTGCGGCACATAAGGCGGCACGTAAATAAAGTCCCCCGGCCCGGCCTCGGCGGTGAACTCCAAGTGGTCGCCCCAGCGCATGCGCGCACGGCCTTTGACCACGTAAATCACACTCTCCAAGTGCCCATGGTGGTGGGCACCGGTTTTGGCATTGGCATGGATGGTCACCGTGCCCGCCCACAGCTTTTGGGCCCCGACACGGGCAAAGTTGATCGCGGCCTTGCGGTCCATGCCGGGGGTCGAGGGCACATTGCCGTCGAGCTGATCGCCGGGAACCACACGCACCCCATCGTGCTTCCAATCGGTCGGTGGGTGGGCATGACCGTGGTCATGCGGGGCTTGAAAATCATTGCTCATGGCCAGGCTCTCCATCGTGGGGGATGGCCCTACTTTAACAACACCCTGGCGATAAAACAGGCCTTGTTTGGCCCATCTGGCCCGACATGCTTGCAACCCAATGCGCCGCTGGCCAAGCATGCCAGGGACAGTTGACGAATTTGTCACCTTGGTAACTCCCAAGCAGCTTAGTGACCACTAGAATCCGCCCGTCTCCCGAATTCAATCGTTTGATTGATTGATTGATTGATTGGCGGGATTGTGATCCACCCCCCACGAAAGGTATCCGGATGTCCAGCCATGCTGCCCAAGCTTATTTGCGCTTGGTCAAAGTCGTTCTTTCCCTGGAAAGCCAAGCCCCTTTTAAAGATCTTGACCAGGCATCCATCAAGTTGCTGGAGGTCATCGCCCTGGGCGAACTCGAGGGCGCGCCCCTGCAAGTGACCAAGGCCATGGAGCTCAAGCACATCGCCTCGCCAGCGAGCATCCACCGAAAACTCGAGGCCTTGCGCGCCCAAGGTTTGATTGACCACGTTTACATCGAAGGCAATCGGCGCACCAAATTCCTCAAGCCCACCGAATTGGCACTGGCACATTACGCAAAAATCTCACTCGAAATGAAGCTTTTAGCAGGCTAAGACGCGCCCAAGGTATCCCAAGACTGCCCAAGCCGAGCTGGGGTCACCCCGTCAGCCACCCATCTGGGAAGACTGAGGCTTTTCAGAGAATGCGCATCAACGATAATCTATTTCACAGATATATAAACGTGCGCTGTGCCCCTGGGGGCCGTTGCGCCAGTGAAGCGAGATGATGCTCAACCATTTGTTGTGGATTCCACCCCTTGCAGGGCTTGTCGCCTCGGTGCTGACCGTGGGTCTGCTGCTGTGGGCCAATACCCACTGGCAATGGGGCATGGACAAAGGCGCTGGGGTCCAAAAATTCCACACCCAAACCACATCGCGCCTGGGTGGCTTGGCCATTTTCATCGGCATCCTGATGGGCTTGTGGGGTTCTTACGCTTACTTCCCCAAAGACGGCTGGCTGGGGACTTGGGTCATGATCGCCAGCGCGCCCGTTTTCATTGGTGGTTTGGTCGAGGACCTGACCCACAAAGTCAGTCCGGCTTGGCGCTTGTGGTTGGCCGTTGCCTCTTCTGCCATGGTCTATGCGGTGTTTCAGCTCGGGGTCAAGCGCACCGACATCTTCATCATTGACGCTGTGCTGTCATTGCCGTTTGCGGCGTTTTTGCTCACCGTCTTGGTGGTCGCAGGTTTTGTCAACGCCATCAACATCATCGATGGTTTCCATGGCCTGGCCGCGGGCAGTGTGATCGCATTTTTGACGGGCATTGCGGGGTTGGCCTGGATCGGCAGCGATGGCTTGGTGTTTCGCTTGTGCCTGGTCACCGCCGGGGCCACCATTGGGTTTTTGCTCTGGAACTGGCCGTGGGGGAAGATATTCCTGGGCGACGGCGGCGCTTATTTGCTGGGCTTTTGGGTCGTGGTGCTGGGTCTGATGATCCCGCACCGCAGCCCTGAAATTTCCCCGATGGCGCCGGTGTTGGTGGGCATTTATCCCCTGGTCGAGACGGTGTACAGCATGTACCGGCGCAAATTTGTGCGCACCCACCCCATCAACCACCCTGATGCCTTGCATTTGCACACCTTGATCTACCGCCGCTTGGTGTTGCGCCCGGGCTTGCACCTGAGTTTGGGTGAGAAAAACGCCGCCAACGCCAAGGTGGCCATGTATGGTTTTGCCATGGCCGCAGTCCCGGCGATGTTGGCCTGTTTGTTTCACACCAACACCAATGCCTTGCTTTTGTGCATGGCTGCATTTGCGCTGTTGTACGTCGATTTTTACCGCCGCATCGTGCGCTTTCACACCCCGGTGTGGTTGCTGGGCAAAACCCAGCGCTGAACGGCCACACAGCGCGCGCCTGGCAAGCTGATGCACGGGGCCTTTGCGGCCCAAGGCGACCAAGGGCGCAGGCCTCAGTCAACGAGCAGTTGCGCCCCCACTGGCCCGGATGCGACCACCTCGCCAATCTCGGCTGCTTGGGCAAAACCCATGCGCGCAAACACGTCCATCACCGCACCCACAGATGTGGGGTCGCAGCTGACCAACAAACCACCGCTGGTCTGGGGGTCGGTCATCAGGGTGCGGGCCATGGCGTCCAGGTTTTGGGACAGCGCCACATCGGCTCCATAACCCTGCCAATTGCGCGCCGAAGCCCCCGTGACAGCACCGGCACTGGCCCCTGCGTGCACCCCCGCCAGCAAAGGCACGCGCGACCAGTCCAGGCGCACCGAAGCGCCAGCGCCGCGCGCCATCTCCAGGGCGTGACCGGCCAAGCCAAAGCCGGTGACATCGGTCAGGGCATGCACGCCATCCATCGCCGCCAACACCGGGCCGGGGGTGTTGAGTTGGGTGGTGGTGGCCAGCATCTGGGCATAAGCTGCGGGCGAGAGTTGGTCTTTTTTCAGCAGCGCAGACAGCACCCCCACGCCGATGGGTTTGCCCAAGATCAAACGGTCACCCACGCGTGCATCGGCGTTGCGCTTGACCCGCGAGGGGTGCACCAACCCCAAGGCGACCAAACCATAAATGGCCTCCACCGAGTCAATGGTGTGGCCCCCTGCCACCACTATGCCCGCCGCTTTGCAGGCTTGGTTGCCGCCTTCCAAAATTTGCCCAATCACCCGGGTGCTGAGCACGTTGATGGGCATGCCCACCAAGGCCAGGGCCATGATGGGGGTGCCGCCCATGGCGTACACGTCGCTCAAGGCATTGGTCGCTGCAATGCGGCCAAAGTCCACCGGATCGTCCACGATGGGCATGAAAAAATCGGTGGTGGCGATCAAGGCCTGGTGCTCGTTGAGCTGGTACACGGCCGCGTCGTCCGAGGTGGCAATGCCAACCAAAATTTCAGGCGGCATGGCCATGGCGGTGGTGCCTTGTAATATCTCGCGCAGCACCCCAGGTGCGATTTTGCAACCACAGCCCCCACCATGGGACAAAGAAGTTAAACGCGGGGAGTTGTCAGGGGTCGTGTTTTTCATAGCCCGCCACTATAAGCGCGGGCCGCGCCCTGCCCAGGCCTATAGCACCCGGGCGTGGCGGCGAAAACTGATGGCGCTGCCCAGCAACACCAAGGCCATGGCCAGCGACAGCAGCACGGCGGTGACCTCGGTGAGTTGGTGTTTTTCCAGCCGAATGGTGGTGCCCAACTGACGGTAGACCTCGAGCAACTGCTGTGCATCGCTGGCGCGGTAATAGTTGGCCTCGGTGATCTCGGCCACTTTTTTCAGCACGGTCTCGTCCAAGCGCACCCGCATGGACATGCCTTGCGCGCGCAGCACCACGCCCTCTGGGGTGCCCACGCCCACGGTGTAGACGCGCACCCCGTGGTCGGCTGCGAGTTGGGCCATCTTGAGCACATCAGGGCCCATATTGCTTTGCCCATCGGTGATCAACACAATGGCCATGGATTTGTTGGCCCCCGGGGTGAGCTTGACTTGGTTCGATGCCTGCCCAGGCGCGACCAAGGCATGGCCGCTATCGGGCTTGGGCGGGCCGTCGGCCTCCATGATGACTTTTTCGGGGTCAATGCCCGAGCCGGGCAGCAAATTGGCCAGGGCCACCACAATGCCGCTGCCCAAGGCAGAGCCACGCTGCAAGGGCAGGTTTTCGATCGAACGGAACAAATCGTCGCGCTGGGTGGTGGGCGCTTGGGCCACGGCCGCCGTGCCCGACAAGGTGACGATGCCCACCTTGACCTGAATGGGCTGTTCTTCGATGAAGGTGCGCACCGCTGCTTGCGCCGCCTCCAAGCGGCTGGGCAGCACATCGGTGGCGCGCATGCTGCCAGAGGTGTCGATGGCCAGCATCACCGTGTCCAAGCGGCTGGGCAGCAACAACACCGCCTGCGGGCGCGCCAGCGCCAGCAAACCCGCCGCCAGCCCCAAACCCCACAGGCACAAGGGCGCACTGGGCCAGCGCAAAAACCGCGAACGCCGCTTGGGCGTGGGCGTGGGCGTGGGCGTGGGCGTGGGCGTGGCACCGGCCAGGCCATGCACTTGCAAGTGCACGCTCGGCCAGCGCCCGGGCCGGGTGAACCACAGGTATAAACCGCACACCACAGGCCAAGCGACCAAGGCCCACAGCATCAGCGGCCAGACAAATTGGATGGACGAAAACTCCAGCACGTTCAGGCCCCCACACCAGCGCGCGTGGCCACACCAGCTGCCACCTGGCTGCGCCGTTTGCGCAGTTGGGTGAAGCGAATCAAGGCCTCGTCCAGGGGCTGATCGGTGTGCAACTCCAAGCCATCCACCCCCGCATGCACCAAGGCAGCGCGCAAAGCAGCCTCGCGCTGGTCAGCGGCTTGAACAAAGCGCTCGCGAAAGGCAGCGTCATGGGTGTCGACCAGCAGTTGCTCGCCGGTTTCGGCGTCTTCCATCAACACCAGTCCCACATCGGGCAATTGGCGCTCCAAGGGGTCGCACAAGCGCAAGGCCACCACCTCGTGGCGGCGGGCCAATTGCGAAAGCCCGCGCTCCCACCCCGGTTGGCTGAAAAAATCCGACACCACAAACACGGTGGCGCGTCGGCGAATCAGGTTTTGCGCGTCGTTGAACAAATTTTGCAAATGGGTTTCGCTGGTGGGCTTGTTGGCCTGGGCCTGCATCACGGTTTGCAACAGGTGCAGCATGTGGCGCCGCCCCGAGCGCGCCGGGATGTGGAATTCGGCATGGCTGTGCTCACCGGTGTAGACCATGGCCCCCACCCGGTTGCCACGCCGGGTGAGCATGCGCGCGAGCACGCCCACCACCTCGGCGGCCAACATGCGTTTGCTGGTTTGGCCCGATCCGAAGGCCACCGAACGCGACAAATCGATCAAGAACCAGGCCGCCATCTCGCGGTCTTCCTGGTGTTCGCGCACATAGGGGGATTGCATGCGGGCGGTGACGTTCCAGTCGATGTGGCGCACATCGTCATGCGCTTGGTACTCGCGCAAATCGGCCAGCATCAAGCCCGCGCCGCGAAACAAGGTGCGGTAGTCGCCCTGCAACTGCCCATCCAAACGCCGGATCACCGTCCACTCCAGGCGGCGCATCAAGGCTTCGGCTTGGCGCGCAGCCGGGTTGGGCAACGACTGCGCACCAGCCAGCTGGCTCAGCGCCGGGTCCTGGAACGCAGCTGGGGCTGCTGCTTGCGCCAACACTTGGGCATTGGCAGCGCTGGGTCCAGTGGGCAGGCTGGGTCGGCCACGCCAGGCGTTAAGCCGCTGGCGCAGTCCGAACATGGCTGTCCAAAGGTTTGTCGGGCACCGGCACGGCTTGCAAAATTTGGGCAATGATGGCCTCAGGGGTCAAGCCCTCGGACAAGGCCTCGTACGACAGCACCAAACGATGGCGCAGCACATCGGGCACCAAGTCGAGCACATCTTGCGGCAAGGCATAACTGCGGCCACGCAAAAACGCCAACGCCCGTGCCCCTTCGATCAAGGCAATGGTGGCGCGTGGGCTGGCCCCAAAGGTGATGAAGCGCGACCAATCGGCCAATCCAAAGCGCTCGGGGTGGCGGGTGGCCGACACCAACTTCACGGCAAACTGGATCAGGCTGGGGTCCACATAACCTTGACGGCAGGTTTGCTGCAGTTGCGCGAGTTGGTCGGTGCTGGAGACCGCGGCCACTTCAATGGCCTGGCCAATCACGCGCTGCACGATCACAAACTCTTCTTCCTCCAGCGGGTAACCCACCAACACCTTCATCATGAAGCGGTCCACCTGGGCCTCTGGCAGCGGGTAAGTGCCTTCGGTTTCAATCGGGTTTTGGGTGGCCATCACCAAAAATGGCATCGGCACTTTGTGCGTTTCGCCTGC
>Ga0214919_10000957_pt1 | contig 48878 bp, 30 predicted proteins | sample LL1503_MetaG_FD_177994 | JGI IMG/M metagenome (GOLD analysis project Ga0214919, IMG submission 177994) | Freshwater microbial communities from Lake Lanier, Atlanta, Georgia, United States - LL-1503 | ecosystem: Environmental > Aquatic > Freshwater > Lake | place: USA: Georgia | collected...
TTACCGTCTTTAAACCATTGGTAAGATTCCATTTCTCCTTTAATATGTGTTACTTGAATAGGCTCGCCTCCACGTCTGTCCATTAAATACAATTGAGACCCTTCCTCCTCCTCTTTACCAGCTGCTAGAAAAGAAATATATTTTCCATCAGGACTCCAATTATAATTAGAGGCACTCTTAGTTTGTTCTGTAAGGGTAACGGTTTCTTTACCATCTGCACTTACCATATATAGTTTACTTGAAAATTTATCCTTAGCTGAATCAATTTTAGAAACACTGTATAAAACCCAATTACCTTCCGGAGAAATTTTTGGATTAGAAATAGTAGACATTCTATAAATATCATTGGGGCCTATATTTCTAAGACCTGTATTTTGAGCATTGGCAAAAAAAACAAGCACTGTATTTAATAAAAAACTAGCTGCTCCTATTGTTAATAATTTTCTCATATTTTTATTTTAATTTTCAAAGCCTACAAAATTCCAATTAGCCTTTCTGCATGCTTCATTAAAAGCGGCAATTTCACCTGCTAATAAAGCTTGCTTTTGTGCTTCATATTTTTTCCACTCAGCATGTAATTCTTCATAGCGTTTTTGCTGGCCTTTAGTAACATAAGGTGTATTAGCCGATTCTATATCGCCTTTTACAAAAACAATATTGGCACTTAATTTATTAACAAAATTAATTACGTCATCATTGGTTTGTGCTTTAGGTTGTATAAGTTGCTCCTCCCATTCTTTTATCGTTTTAACAATCGCTTTTGCTTTCGCTGCTAATGAATCAAGTGTAGCCAAACCTTCGGCGCGATTTACAAACTGATTTAATTGATCTTGAATTTTTCTCATCTGCACTACTGATACATGAATGGCTTCAATATCATCAGAGGCTAATTTAGATAACTCATCTTGCATAGCATATTCACCAGCTGTTGCAGTTAATCTTGGATCGGCTACTACTTCAAATGAAGTTGTTTCAGCTTTACCATTAATAGTTAACCTAACTTCATATTTACCGGGCACTACCGTTCTGCCTCCCATACTTCCTTCAATGATTACATTATCAATTGTAGGTAAATTATTTTGTCTTAGATCCCAAACAAAACGATTCAATCCTGAACGAATTTCAATTTTAGGATCGGCTTCTAATTGATTATTGCTAGTATTGCCTTTTGGCTTTTCCATATAATAAGTACGCACCAATTTTTGATTGGCATCTAAAATTTCTAGGGTAGCCGATTTTACAGAATCTTTATTTTGAATATGATAATAAATAACGGCGCCTGTAGCCGGATTTACTGCAGTGGTATTTATATCAATGGGATCCTCGTCTTCTGCAAATTGTCTATCTAATGGGCTTGAACCACTTACACGCACAACATTTTTGACAGGAAGTAGGGCAGTCTCCGTTTTAATACTTGCTGCATTTTTACGAAGCGGAGTTAAATCATCTAATACCCAGAAAGCACGACCTTGCGTGGAGGCTAATAAATGATTTTGATGCAATTTTAAATCGGTGATAGGTGTAACAGGTAAATTTAATTGTAATTGTTTCCAAGACTTACCTGCATTATAAGAAATATAAAATCCTGTTTCTGTTCCTGCATACAATAAGTCTTTTATTTCATTGTCTTCTCTAACTACACGTGCATAGGCTCCATAAGGAATGCCATCAGTAATTTTAATCCAAGTTTTGCCGTAATCGGTGGTCTTATATATTAAAGGTGTGAAATCATTAAACTTATATTTATTCACGGCAATATAGGCAGTAGCTTTATCAAATGGAGAAATTTCAATGGCATTCACTAAAGTTCCTTTCACCCCTTCTGGTGTAATATTAGTCCATGTAGCACCGCCATCTTTAGTAATATGCACAAGTCCATCATCACTACCTGTATAAAATACTCCTTTTTCAAGTGGTGATTCAATTACATAACTAATAGTACAATAATTTTCTCCGCCCGCACCTTCATTGGTATAAGGCGTTCCGCTCATACCCATTTTACTAGTATCATGTGTAGTTAAATCGGGAGAAATAGCCGTCCATGATTTTCCCATGTCGGTGGTTTTAAATAAAACATTACCTGCATGATAAAAAACGCCTGTCTCATGAATGGAATGTATGATTGGTGCATTCCAATTGAATCTATAATTCATATCCTTTGGTTGCAAGGATTGATATTGCACTGGATATTCCATCACTCCTACTTGTTCATTGGTTTTAGTATCTAATAAACCAATAGTACCTTGGTAACTTCCCCCCATTACATATCTTGGATTATTAGGATCAAAGGCTAAGAAGGCCGACTCTCCACCTGCACTATAAGACCAATCGCGTTCGCTAATGCCACCCCATGAGGTGGTTTGACTTGCAATTTTTACAGAAGTATTATCCTGTTGTCCTCCATAAATATTATAAGGAAATAAATTATCTGCATTCACTCTATAAAATTGTGCAGTGGGTTGATTGTCTTGTGAAGACCAAGAAGCACCTCCATTAAAAGAAATAGCAGCACCTCCATCATTGGAGATAATTAAATTTTTATTGTTGGTCGGGTTAATCCATAATTGATGATAGTCACCATGGGGTGCTCTAAAGGATTGCCAAGTTTTTCCACCATCAGTAGATTTTACTGCAGGTGAATTTAAAACGTAGACTGTGTTTTCATCCACCGGATCTGCAAAGGCTTCTACATAATACCAAGCGCGTTGCACAAGGCGGTGGTCCTTACTTATTCTATTCCAAGTTTTTCCAGCGTTTTCTGAAACAAATAAACCTCCTTGTTCTTTTTGAGAATCACTTTCTACGACTAAATAAATTTTATTAGAATTTGCTTTAGAAACAGAGACGCTCATTTTTCCTAATTCTTTAGGAAGACCCGTTTGAATTTTTTCCCAAGTATCGCCACCATCCACACTCTTATATAAACCACTTCCTTTTCCACCACTTCTTATTTCCCAAGGTAATCTTCTATAATCCCACATAGCTGCATATAAAATTCTTGGATTATTCATATCCATACTTAAATCCACGCAACCTGTATTCTCATCTACATATAAAGTTTTGTTCCAAGTTTTTCCGCCATCTGCAGATTTATAAACTCCTCTATCAGAACTTGCACCATGAATAGCCCCTTGTGCACCAATGTATACTAAGTCGGCATTTTTTGGATGAATACGAATAGAAGAAATTTGACGCGTTAATTCAAGTCCCATATTTTTCCAAGTCTTACCTGCATCCGTTGATTTATAAATACCATCTCCATAAGAACTCATCACACCTCTTGGTGCGTGTTCTCCCATACCCACATACACTACATTTATATCTGATTCAGCAACGGCTACTGCACCCACTGATCCTGTTTTAAAAAAACCATCTGAAATATTATTCCAACTAATACCTGCATCTTCTGTTTTCCAAACACCTCCACCTGTGGTACCCATATAATACACTAACGGATTTCCATTAACACCAGTGGAGGTTACCGAACGACCACCACGCATGGGTCCTACGTTTCTCCATAATAAAGGTTTATAATAACTAGTTTCATTGACTGGCTTTGCAGTTTCAATTTTAGTGGCATCTGTTTTCTTCTGTGCCAAAATGAATAAAGGCAAGCATAAGAAAAAAGAAATACGTAGGACACTGTTTCTCATAAGATAAAATTTTTGGATACTTTTTAATAGGAATTGTAAGCATTAAATTTAAGAAAAAAAGGGCAGTGTAGACACACCGCCCGGATTTAACGATTGCTTGCTATAAAACCAGAAAGTCGTCATAGATGGGATCGAACCATCGTTAAGGGTTTTGCTGACCCTTGCCTCGCCACTCGGCCACATGACTATAGGCAAAAATACATAAAATTTAAATAAGTCTACTATTTTTATAGACTTTTATATTATTTAGTTTTTATAATGAGTATCTATACTTATTGGCTACTTTTAAGGGCTATTATAATATGAGAATAGATTGAAAAATAACTTCAAAGCAAATTGTACACCATGGAAACTATTGAAATTTCAGGCATCTTAGGTTTAACAGCCCTTGTATTATTAACCTTAAATATTCTAATGGGCATTATGTTAAGCACGGCATATAAGCAATCCGATTATTGGAAAAAGCTACCTGCAAAAATAAAAGCGTTCAAAATAATTGATATACATAATTACACAGCTTATTTTGCTTTAGTGATTGTGTTTTTACATTTCATCATTATTCCTTTAGACCCTAGTTCAAAATTTAGTTTTAACCATTTATTGAAACCCCTATCAGCACCGCATCAGCCTATCTTTGTTTTATTGGGTAGTATTTCATTTTTAGCTTTATTAATTGTTATTATTACTACTCAAAAAATTGTCAAAAAGAAATTAGGTACCACTACTTGGAGAAATATTCATGTCATATCCTATGCCACCGGCCTTTTATTTATTATACATGGACTAGTGATGGATCCACTATTAAAGGATAGGCCTATTGATTTTATTGACCCTGAAAAATTATTGGTAGAAGCTTGTGCGCTCATTTTATTAGCCGCCTTTGTATTTAGATATAAATATAAAGTGGGTAAAAAATAATATACCAAATTGGTTATGAAAAAAAAGAGTTTACAAATTATACTAGGTCTTTGCTTTTTTGTTTTTGTTACCCAAAAAGCAGGGGCACAAATATTAAATACTGACAAAACAAAAAGTTTAGATAGTGCTGATAATGTGCAAAGTAAAATTTCAGTTTCAATAGCCACCGACCAACAAAAAAAGTTTTTACTTGATTTTTTCTATACAGGTGATTTTACTTTTTTAAAAAAAAATAATGCCACTACTTTTTATTCCAAGATTGATAAGGTTACTAATGGTGGTCAATCCATTCAAAATTTAGGCACTTTTCAATTAAAAAATAATAAAGTACTCAATGATAAATTACACCTAGAAACATTTTTGCAATATCAATGGGATGCTTCACTAGGTATGGAATATAGAAATTTAGCTGGTTTGAATCTCATACATTATTTTAAAAATACAGAATGGGAAGATTTTTTTTGGGGCGCAGGTATTTTCTTAGAAAATGAAAAGTGGAATTGGTCTGCTGTGAATGATGAAACACAGATAAATAATCAAAATAGTATTGTCACACATCCAAAATTAAATCTAACGGCTAAATACTCTGTAGTCAACCCTAGTAATCATTTTGAATTTATTTTTAGAATTTTTAACCAAACAGGCTCTTATCATGACAAAATGAGTAATAGAACTTCTGTATTTAATCAAGTTCAATTACCTATAAGCAAAAAATTAAGCACTTCCTTTAATCTAGATTTTTTATACGATACTGCTCCCATTGTACCTATTGATCATTTTCATTACAATTATTACCAAACACTATCTTATAGTTTTTAAAGTGGTCAATTTTATTGGTAACTTTATAGAAGCCTACTTAGTCTTAAAAGACACATTATGGAGTTCAACAGTTTATCTAGCATATTACTTATTGTCATTTTTTTAATTGCCACCATTGTAATTTGGGTAACTGGCATTAAACTAACCAAGGCCATTGATGCCATTACTTCACACTTTGGATTAGGTGAGGCTTTTGGAGGTATGGTTTTTTTAGCCATTATTACCAACCTTCCTGAAATTGCAATTACTACTGTGGCCGCCGCACATAGAGATTACGATATTGCCATTAGTAATATACTAGGAGGCATTGCCATTCAAACGGTAGTACTTGTTTTAATTGATATTTTTGGTGTAGGTAGGTCGGCCCCCCTAACTCAAAAAGGACATTCTAAAGTTTTAATTTTAGAGGGTGTGGCTTTAATTTTTATTTTAAGTGTGGTTATTATTGGCGCGCAATTCCCCAATTCACTTATTTTTTTTAGAACCACCCCCTTTGAATGGTTGATTGTTTTAATTTGGATAGGTACTATTTTTCTAATTTCAAAAATGATGGATAGAAAACAAAAGGTGCAACCTGATGAAATGATACATCATATGAGAATGCCAAAATCTACTTTCAAAGGAAGTTTATCAAGCGCTTACTGGGTATTAACTATTGGAGCTATCATTACTTTATTTGCAGGATGGGCATTAGAAATTACAGGAGAAACTTTAGCGAATCGTTGGAATATTAGTGGTGTCATTTTTGGAGGCACTATTCTAGCACTTTGTACCGCGCTTCCGGAAATTTCTACGGGTATTGCTTCTGCTAAAATTCGTGATTACAATATGGCGGTGAGTGATATTTTCGGGGGCAATGCTTTTTTACCGGTCTTATTTATTATGGCCTCTATTATTGGTGGTGATGCTATACTACCTAACTTGAAACCTTCCGATATTTACCTAACCACTTTAGGTATAATTTTAACAGGCATTTATATGGCTGGTATGGTCATACATTCTAAAAAGCAAATTTATAGAATGGGCATTGACTCCTTAATTGTTTTAATTGTTTATCTACTGGGTATTTGGGGCTTATTCAAGCTCATATAGTTTAAACCTTTTTAGCGCTAGCTGCCTTTTAAATAAATTAATACTAATATCTTATTCCAATTAGTATTTTTACCTATTAAATTAAAACTATGAAAAATTATTTTCGTTCCATTCTTGTTCTATTAAGTATATGCATTTTTACAAGTGGATTAGTGGCTCAAAAGAACAATTTTGCTGTACAGCAAAGCTTCTCCATTAAAAGTGCAGGGGGTTGGGATTATTTAACTGTCTACGGAAATAAATTATATGTATCTCATGGGACTCAAGTAAATATTTTAGATAAAAGCACAGGTGACTCTATTGGTTTTATTCCCAATACAACTGGGGTGCATGGCATTGCTTTTGAACCGATTCATCAATTAGGATTCACCAGTAATGGAAGATTAAACAACGTTTTTGCTTTTAACATTAATACTAATGAAATAAAAGCCACTATTGCTACTGGTGAAAATCCGGATGCAATTATGTATGATCCTTTTTCTAAAACTATTATTACTTGCAATGGAAGAAGTAAGGACCTCAGTTTTATAGATGCCAATACTTTACAAGTAATTGCAACAGTAGCTGTAGGGGGTAAACCTGAAACTGCAGTGTCAAATGAAGCAGGTAAAATATTTGTAAACGTAGAAGACAAAAATGAAATTGTAGTCATTAATGCGAAAACGTATGTTGTAGAAGCACATTGGAGCATTGCACCTATTGAATCACCTACTGGACTTGCCATTGATAAAGCTACCAAAAGATTATTTGCAGGGGGTGAAAAATTATTAGGCGTGATTAATGCAGAAACAGGCGAAATGGTTACTACCATTGGCATTGGGGATGGCTGCGATGGTGTAGCTTTTGACAATAAATCAAAATTAATTTTTACATCTAATGGGGAAGGCACCATGAGTATTATTAAAGAAGTAGATGCAAGTCATTTTAGTTTAGTTGAAAATATTACTACCGCAAAAGGAGCAAGAACTATTGCTATTGATGAAGCTACTCATAAAATATATTTACCTACTGCCGATTTTGAAGCACTACCCGCCGATGCAAAACCGAATACAAGACCTAAAATGATACCAGGTAGTTTTAAAGTTTTGGTGGCTAATAAATAATTATAGAAATAAAATAATTAATGTTAAAAAAAATACAAACCACCCTACTTGTTTTCATCAGTATTTTATTTGTACAAATTGCAAATGCACAGGACCTACATGGAACTATTATTGATAAAGCAGAAGGGACTCCTTTAACGGGCGTTTCCATTAAAGTAGCGGGTATTAATAAAGGAGGCATTAGTAATGAGAAAGGCGAATTTGTCATTACGAATATTGCAGCAGGCACTATACATATTATTATAAGTCATACAGGTTTTGAAATACTAGATACTAGTTTTCAATTTACAGGGAAAAATAGTCCATTCATTATTGGTTTAATAGCTGCGAAAGAAGAATTAGAAGAAGTGATTATCATTTCATCTTCAAGAACCAATTCGAGAATTGAGGACCTTCCCACCAAGGTAGAAGTATTGGGTTCAGAAGAAGTGAAAGAAGAAAATGGAATTAAGCCTGGCAATATAGCTAGTTTACTAGGTGATATTGCAGGTATTCAAATTCAACAAACCAGCGCTGCCACAGGCAATGCCGATATGCGTATTCAAGGTTTACAAGGAAAGTATACTCAAATATTAAGAGATGGTATGCCATTGTTTGGAGGTTATGCGGGTAGTTTTAGTATTTTACAAATACCCCCTTTAGACTTACAACAAATTGAATTGGTAAAAGGGGCTAGTTCTACTTTATATGGAGGAGGCGCCATTGCAGGTATGTTAAATTTAATTTCTAAAAAACCTAAACTAGGCAAACCTGAAAAAAGTTTAACCTTGAATTATTCAAGTTTAAAAGAAACTAATTTCAATAGTTTTTTCTCAGGCAGAAATGAAAATATAGGATATTCGCTCTACGCAGGAACTACTCAACAAAAAGAAGTAGATGTAGATAAAGATGGTTTTTCAGATGTGCCTGCTGTAAAAAGCGTTTTCGTTCATCCTCGATTTTTTATTTATGGAAAGGATAATTCTACCACCACTTTAGGCTATACATTAAATTATGAAGATAGAAATGGTGGCGATATGGCCGTATTAAATGGGAAACCTTCAGTAGCTCATCAGTTTTTTAATCAGAATAAAACTTTAAGAAATACAGTAGATGGTGTTTGGGAAAAGAAATACAGCGACGGTGGTATGCTTACTGCCAAGGCCAATTATAGTATGATGAATAGAGATATTATCACCAATGTATTTGGGATGAAGGGAAAACAAGCTAGCTGGTATTCTGAATTAGCTTATTCAAAAAAATATACGGTACATAATTTAGTAATGGGTATTAATTTTAATGGAGAAAACTTTACAAAACAATTACCCGATAGTAGTTTGCTTCCCAATGACGCCTTTACCACCATGGGTGGGTTTATACAAGACGACTGGAGAATGAATGATGTATTGACTTTGCAATCGGGCCTTAGACTAGACCATAATAATACCTATGGTAATTTTTTATTACCAAGAATGTCACTGATGTATAAAGTAAATAGTAAGGTGACCATGCGAATGGGTGGAGGCGCTGGATATAAAACACCTAGTTTATTTAATTCAGAAATGGACGAAAGAGATTATCATTATTTAAAAGGCTTTTTACCAGGTATTCAATCTGAAAAATCGATAGGCTTTAACTATGATGTTAATTATAAAACAAGATTAAATAGTTGGGAGCTTACTTTAAACCAAACTATTTTTTATAACGAGGTGAATCATCCGATTGTATATAGTCCGATTAAATATTTTGATCCACTATACAATAGCTATCTGCCTACTGCTAATATTTATCAATATACAAATGAAGCAAGTTCATTGAGCTCCAAAGGAATGGAGACTTATGTACAAGCTATGAAGGCGCCCTATGAAATTTATATTGGTTATGTTTATACTGATGCGAAAAGAAATTATAATGCTACTAACCCACATTTACCTTTAATTGCCAAAAATAAATTTGCAACTGTATTTGCCTACGAATTTAACGAAGACTTTAAAATGGGTATTGAATCCTCTTATACAGGAAAACAATATTTAGACAACGGTACTAGCACCGATCCCTATTTATTTATGGCAGTTATGCTTAAGTATTCTGTGGGTAAGGCCATATTTGTATTGAATTGCGAGAACTTATTTGACAAACGCCAAAATAAAAATGGCTCACTAGTCATTCCACCGCTAACTAACCCTAGCTTCCCTGAAATATGGGCGCCTTTAGATGGCAGGGTGATTAACTTATCGATGCATCTTAAATGGTAGTGCTGTAGCGGGTCCTTTGTAGGTTAAAAATAAGCGCTTTTAAATATAAGGGTAGGAGAAAAAATTATTATATTTAATTGGCCTTATTTTTTAAACCTTAAACGATTTGCATATGAACAGCCGACGTATTTTTTTAAAAAATGCAGCACTCACTTCTGGAGCCTTAATGGGTTCTAATTTATTTGCGAGTAGCAGTATATTTAATACCGATACCTTAAGAGTAGCTACCATTGGTGTCAATGGAATGGGATGGGCCAATACACTGGGTGCCCTTTCTGTAAAAAATGTAGAAGTAGTGGCCTTATGCGATATTGATGAATCGGTTTTAAATAAAAGAAAGGCTGAATTATTAGTTAAGCAACCAGCTGTTACAAAAATTGATACCTACAGTGATTATAGAAAAATGTTGGAAAGAAAAGATATTGATATTGTCATTGTGGGCACACCCGATCATTGGCATGCACTACAAATGATTGACGCTTGCGCTGCAGGTAAACATGTATACGTAGAAAAACCAGCAGGAAATTCTATTGGAGAATGTAATACCATGATTGCTGCTAAAAACAGATATAACCGAATAGTACAAGTGGGTCAATGGCAAAGAAGTCAAAAACATTTTAAAGATGCATTAGATATAGTGCACTCAGGACAACTAGGTAATATTCGTACCACAAAAGTTTGGTGTTATCAAGGTTGGATGCGTCCTCAACCTATTGTACCCAATAGCGCAGTACCTGCAGGCGTAGATTACAAAACTTGGATAGGACCCGCACCTATGCGTGAATTCAATGCAAGTAGATTCCATTTTCATTTTAGATGGTTCTGGGATTATGCAGGCGGACTGATGACCGACTGGGGTGTGCATTTATTAGACTATGCTATTCAAGGCATGAAGGCAGGTAATCCAAAAAGTGTGAGTGCACTCGGTGGAAAATTTGCTTACCCAGAACTAGCAGAAGAAACACCAGACACCTTAACTACCTTATATGAATTTGATAATTTTAATTTAGTATGGGATTCTGCCATGGGTATTGACAATGGTTCTTATGGTCGTGACCACGGTATTGCCTTCATTGGAAATAACGGAACCCTTATTTTAGATAGAGGTGGTTGGGAAGTGATTGAAGAAAGACAAGCCAAAAATAAAGTAGCCATACCACTTCATAAAAGTGAAGACAATGGTGTGAACTTACATTGGTTAAACTTTACAGAAGCAATAAGAAATAATACACCAGGTAGTTTGCATTGTCCTATTGAAGAGGGAGCGCATATTGCTACCATTGCACAGATGGGCAATATTGCATATCGTTCTGGTAAAAAAGTAAACTGGGATGCTAGTAAGAATTTATTTACCGATGATGCAATTAATAAAGAATACTTCACCAAGGCATACCATAACGGATATAGCCTACCGAAAGTTTAAAGTATTAAAAAAAGGTCCCTCGAATTCGAGGGACCTTTTTTTTAATACAGAACTTATTATAGATACTAGTTATTTTTTTGCAGCCTTAAAATTACCATTGGGTTGCACAAAGGTTAATGATAATACATCTCCTTTATCATTCATTTCAAAGTTAACAGCATAGCCTGCTACTTTTTTGAAATCAAATTTATGATTACCGACAGGCACTAATTCATAATCAGGTTGACCTGGTACCGATACATATAAAACATTTTCTTTTATATAAGTTTTAATATCAGCACCCGCTAAAGAAAAACTACTTACATATTTTTTAAGATCATCTGTCTTCAAATCCTTAGCAGTATTGCTTCGTTTAAATTTAATAGGTGTAGGAATAGCTGGTTCAAAATTAAATAAAGAGGCCGATTCAATATCTCCTTTTAAGCCTGTATTAAATTGAAAACGAATAGGACTTTTATTAGCAGTGTCAATACCTTCATTAGTATCATAGGGCCTGAAGATATCATAATGAAATTGCTCCATCCACCAATTTTGATTTTTTAATTTAGCAAACAATGAATCTTCTTTTAAAATAATTTCAAATTTTCCATAAGCGTCATTAGAATACACCCCAGCATAATCAGCTAAAGCATGTGAAGGCTTGGTATCCTTTACTTGATTGCTAGTACTTGCTTTTTCAGCTTCCTTCGCTTTTTCTTTGGCCTTTGCTTTGGCTTTTAAAAAATCTGCATTCCAATCAAAATATTTAAGTCCTAAAACTCTATCTGAAATAGTATTTCTGACAGCAGAAGGAACACTTGAACCATTTTGGTTCACTAAAACCACAATACCAATGCTATCTGATGGGAAAAAACTAGTACTTGCACTAAAGCCATCAATATTTCCTCCATGCTCTACTCTATAATGTCCTTTGTAGGAAGTCATCATCCAAGCAAAACCATAAGTACTAAATTGAATGTCTGGCTTTTCAGTAGTAGGAGTGCCTGGCGCCATTATCATTTGAGAACTGGTGGCTTCAGCAATATAAGATGCTGGTATAATTTCCACCGTATCTAATTTACCTCCATTGATCCAAACTTTTAACCACTGAGACATATCCATCACAGTACTATTAATACTACCTGCAGGGCCCATACCTGCTATATCATAATAAGGTGTTTTATGAATAACTGAATCCTTGATGACATTATATCCAATTGCAGGTTCTTTATAGTTGGCTAAATCTTTTACAGAAAAATTAGAATTCGTCATGCCAATTTTTGAAAATATTTTAGATGCTACATTTTCCTCCCAAGATTTTCCTGTTAATTTTTCGCCCACCACACCTTGTAATAAATACATAAAATTATTATACTGCCAAGTTTGTCGTAGTTCAGCAGATGGCTCCATGTATTGAATACGCTTCACTAAATTATCTCTTGTATCAGGTGCTATATACCATGACAAATCATGTCTAGGTAGTCCAGTTCTATGACTCATCATATCACGAAGGGTAATATGATTGGTTAAATCACTTGTATAAAATTTTAAATCGGGTAAATAGGTAGTTACAGGCTTATCAAAATCAATCGATTTTTCTTTTTGCAAAATACCTAAAACAGAAGCAGTAAATGCCTTGGTACAAGAACCAATGGCAAATTGAGTATTCGCCGTTACCGGTATTTTATTTTCTACATCACGATACCCAAATCCTTTGGCAAAAATAACTTTGTTTTTTTCTACCACCGCCACGGCTACACCTGCTGCATGATTGTCTTTTAATATTTTATTAATTTCAGCCTCAATACCTACAAAGCGTTTGTCTACCTTAGTTTGAGCTAACAATTGTATACTTGAAATAAGCAAAATGACTGTTAAGCTGTAAGTAATAATGATCCTTTTCATATACTAAAATTTTATACTTCAAATATATCATTATTTAGGTAACTTAGTTATTCAAAATACATCTATGGCAAACAGACGCAATTTTATCCAACACTTAGGCCTGATGGCCGGTGCCTTTTCAGCCAACAGTTTATTCAATCAAGCACATGCTGCTGAATTTGAGCACATGAATTTGCAAAAGAAAATGCTTAGCCCCAAGGAAGTCGCCATGGATGAAGACTATTGGTCGGTCATTCAACAAGGCTACACGGTGAGCCCTTCTTTAATTAATTTAAATAATGGGGGTGTAAGTCCAAGTCCTAGAATCGTACAAGAAGCAGTAGAAAGTTTTAATAAAATGACGAATGAAGGGCCTTCTTATTTTATGTGGCGCATACTTGATCAAGGAAGAGAACCTTTAAGATATAAATTAGCACAATTAGCAGGTTGCGATCCTGAAGAAATTGCCATTAATAGAAATTCAACAGAGGCATTAAATACCGTCATTTTTGGATTGAACTTAAAAGCAGGCGATGAAGTTATTGGTACTAAGCAAGACTATCCCAATATGATTAATGCATGGAGACAGAGAGCTTCTAGAGAAGGTATTGTATACACGCAACTTAATTTTAAATATCCGATTGAAAATGAGGAAGAAATTGTTAGTGCATTTGAAAAAGCAATTACCCCTAAAACAAAAATATTTCATATCACCCATATGGTGAATTGGGTAGGACAAATTATGCCCGTTAAAAAATTATGTGATTTAGCGAAAAAGCATAATATTGAAACCATCGTAGATGGTGCGCATAGTTTTGGATTAATGGATTTTGCTATTCCCGATTTTGGTTGTGATTACTTCGGCACTTCTTTACATAAATTTTTATCGGCCCCTATTGGATCTGGCATGTTATGGATTAAAAAAGAAAACATTGAAAAAATTTGGCCACTAGTTTGTAACGATAATCCAAAAGGAACCGATATTAGAAAGTTTGAAACCCTTGGTACTAGAAGCTTTCCTATTGAACAAGGAATTGGAGAAGCAATTAATTTTCATACTGCCATTGGTAGCAAAAGAAAAGAAGAACGTATTCGTTATTTAAAAAATTATTGGGCCACGCGCGTTCAAAATATACCTAAAGTAAAAATTAATACTTCTTTAAAAGATGCTTACTCTTGTGCCATTTGTGGAGTAAGTATTGATGGTATGACCCCAGGTGCTTTAGATAGCGCTTTATTCAATGACTATAAAATTCACACAGTAGGTATTGTATGGGAAAATATTAGTTGTGTGCGTATTACACCACATGTGTATACACGCCTGCAAGATTTAGATAAACTTGTATATGCTATAGAAAAAATAGCAAAGAAAGCGTAATAGAATTTTAAAAATAATTTTGAGCATAAAAAAAGCTCGTCCAAATAATTTTAAATTATTAGGACGAGCTTTTTAATTGAATACTTTTTTAGAAACTTTTCTATTCTAATTAGTAAGTTATTAGCCTTTAAGGTTTTTTAACCATTGGATAAGTCACTCCTAATTGTTCTAAATAAGTTCCATACTTCGCTTCATTATAATAGAAAGGTTTCATTTGCTCTCTATACTTTTGCATGATTTCTTTATTTAAATGAATAGCAGGCGGGTCAGTGGCACTAATAAATGGAATATACTTTACGTCTTTGTTTTGTACATCCGTAAAATATGTTTTTGCATCTTGAATTAATTTAGGATTGGTAAAACAATCTAATAAAGTCATTGCTGCAGCTTCAGCCCCAGCAAGTGCGCCTTTATGGGCAATGGGTGTTGCCATCGCAATGGCATCAGCCCAATGATGTCCCTTTGTACCAGGAATATTAGCAGGGAAACCCAATACAATGGTGGGAACATTCCAAGAAATATCTGCAATATCATCTGATCCTCCACCCCATGAAAAAGGAACAGATCCTTTAATGGTATCAATAGTAGTCTTTAAACCATTGATAGGATTACCTTCCATATCTTTTTTAGGTGCTTCTACTAAGGCTTGCACTGCTCTTGCCATTTCCATGTCTTTCTCATCCCAAACAGGCATACCTACTTTTTTAATATTAGCATACATGGCTTCGGCTAGTGGTTTATTAAAATGTCCTGGCCATGCAGTACCTAAAATTTGATGGGTCACTGTAGTGCCCGACATCATCGCCGCACCATCTGCAATTTTAATACCAGCTTCATAGTTGGCCTTGATATCTTCATAAGTACGTTCTCTAAAATAATACCAAACACTTGCCTTACTAGGTACAACATTAGGTTGGTCTCCACCATCTACTACTACATAATGAGAACGGTTAGTTGGTTTTAAATGTTCTCTTTTAAAATTCCAACCAATATCCATTAATTCTACACCATCTAATGCACTTCTTCCACGCCAAGGTGCACCAGCTGCATGCGCTGCTTCTCCATTAAAATCAAAACGCACACTTACTAGTCCATTACCACCGTTGTCACCATAATTAGATCCAAAACTTCCGCTCACGTGTGTAAAAATACAAGCATCAATATTTTTAAAATAACCATCTCTTACATACCAAGCCTTAGTAGCTACTAACTCTTCAGCAACACCAGGCCAAATAATAATGGTTCCTGGCATATTTTCTTTCTCCATCATTTCTTTCATCGCAATAGCTGCATATATAATAACTGCCTGCCCTGAATTATGTCCTTCACCATGTCCTGGTGCACCTTCAACAATGGGGTCTTTGTAAGCTACACCTGGTTTTTGAGAAGCTTTTGGAATACAATCAATATCACTGCCGAGTGCAATAACTGGAGAACCTGTCCCCCATTTAGCCATCCAGGCAGTAGGTACATTAGAAATATTTTTTTCAACTTTAAATCCATTTTTTTCTAATACGCTAGTTAAATAAGCAGAGGTTTCAAATTCTTGAAAACCTAATTCTCCAAAACTAAAAACTTTATCTACCATAACTTGTACATCTTTAGCATGACCTGCCACACTGGTGTACAATTTTTGCTTCATAGCAGCAATTTCTTTTTCTGAATATTTTTTTTGTGCCATTAATTGCATCGAGCTTAATAATGCAATAGCGAGAACAAAAAATGTCTTCACTGAAAATAAATGTTTATTCATATTAATAATTTGTATTTAAGTTACAAAAAAAGGTGGGTGGCAGAAAAGATTTTTTAGGGCCCTTGCCTAGATCCTAAGCATCTTTATCTAAATAATTGATTTTCAATATTTTGTAAATAAATTAAACCTAGATTTTTGCTGCTTTAATGCTTGCTTATTTGCGCTGAAAATTGAGCCCATTTTCAAATAGGTAAAATAACTATTTGCTTACTTAATCAAATATTTTTGAAGGCCTTTACATTAAAGGTTATTTAATAGTAGATGTTAAAAATATATTTTCTTTCTTGTTTACTAATTCTATGCTTTTTTATTCAAGCACAAATCCTAGATCCATCTATTATAAATTCGGCTGGCGGAAAAATAAATATCACCTCCAGATTAAATCAAGCTAATAATAATTGGATGCTTGATTGGAGTTTGTGCGAACCCTTTGCTATTCAAACATGGTGCTCAAAAAATAAAATTATTTTTTCTACAGGTTTTTTACAACCTGCTTTAATGTTAAATCCTAATATAATAAAGCCAGGTGTCTTTGAATTTAAATTAAAATGGGGGCCTAATCCTGTATCTAATTATTTATTACTTTCTTGTAAACAGGCTGGCATTGATATTATAGCTATTAATATAGTAGATAGTGATGGTAATAAAATCGAGACTATAGTAGGACCTTATTCGGGTCTAGACTTTTCAAAAATAATATCATTTGATTCAATAAATACAGGCATATACTTTATCTCCATCCATTATAAGGTGGCTAATAATTTTACGCAAGTGAAAATTTTAAAAATTATAAAACTGTAAAATGAAATTGCATCATATATTTATTTTTTTAAGCTGTTCTCTGCTAGGTAATTTTACAAATTTCGGATTCGCTCAAACTACTCAAACCAATAAGGGTATTAACTTTCAAGGCATTGCTAGAGATAATAATGGCTATATACTTGCTAATAAATCCATTAATATTAGAATATCCATTAAAGCCGATACCCTTTCTAGTAAAATTGAATATCAAGAAATTACACCCATTACTACCAATGTGCTAGGTTTATTTACCATTATGGTAGGTGCCTATGAAACTAATAAAATTGTAGTAGTAGGTCCATTTGAAAATATAAACTGGTCCAATTCAGAAAAATATCTACAAATAGAAATAGATACAGTGGGTGATTTATCTTTTATCTATATGGGAACGCAAAAAATAAATTATGTGCCCTACTCTTTTTATGCAGACAATGTGCGTGCCCAAAATATCAATGGAATTCTTGGTATTTCGCAAGGAGGCACGGGCTTCGATAATCTAAAAGATATAAAAGTCTTATACAATATTGACAAAATTAATAATACCCCTGATTCTAGTAAGCCTATTAGTAATTTAGCATTAACAGCTATTAATGATAAATTAAAAAAAGCAGATACACTTTCTTTAAGCAACCGCATTAATTTAAAATTAAATAGTAAAGACACTATTAACCTATCTAACAGAATAAATAATATTTCTTCTATGTCGGTAGTGTATGATTATGGAAGCTTTTATGATACCGTTAAACAAGCTGCTAGTGCAGTATCTACTGCCACTGCTTTGAAATTTTCCTATAATGGATTATTAAATAATATTTCTGTGCAGCTAAATACAAGTGCTCAGCCTACTAAAATTACAGTACTGCATGCTGGCGTATATAAGGTTTATTATACTATTCAAATGATAAAACCAGATATTGGAGTAGATGAGGCAAGTGTTTGGATTAGAAGAAATGGATCGGCCTATATAAATACGAATACTATTTTTAATATTTCAGGAACTGGAATAAAAAATTTACTTAGTGGTAATTACTTAGTGGACTTAGGCGATAACGATTATATAGAACTTTATTTTAGTGTGAAAAATTTAAGTACTGCCCTAACTGGTTCGACTGCACAAGCAAACCCCTCAAGGCCTGCAACACCAAGTGCTTATATTATTTTACAAAAAATGAATTAAAAATTACCCATAAAAATTATCCAAAAGGCTTTTCAATTGAAATACTTTGTTTAGAGAAAAATTTAGGCCCATCTGCTGCGATATAAAGACAGTCTTCTAATCTAATGCCAAATTCACCCGGGATAGAAATAGTAGGTTCATCACTAAAACACATGCCTACAGCAATAGGCGTTTTATTTCCTTTCACAAAATTAGTCCACTCATGCCCCTCTAATCCAATGCCATGGCCAGTTCTATGCGGTAGTCCTGGTAATTTATAATTAGTGCTAAAGCCTCCTTTTTCAATCACTGCTCTTGCAGCAGCATCTACTTGTTCACAAGGTGCCCCAATTTTAATAGCAGCAAAAGCGGCGTCCTGTGCTTGTTTTTCTAAGTTCCAAACATCTATTTGTCTTTGTGTAGGTTTACCTGCCACAATAGTTCTCGTAATATCAGAAGCATAGCCTTCACAACTAGTACCTCCATCAATCATTACAATATCTCCTTCTTCAATAGTTTGTGGTGTTATACTTCCATGTGGTAGAGCAGAATATTTTCCCACTTGAACAGAGGCACCTCCGCTAAATCCTAATTTTTTAAAGGCAGCAGAAATATTATTACTTAATAATGTTTGTGACATACCTGGAACAATAGTTGTAAAAGCAGCTTTATAAGCTTCAATGGTAATATCACTTGCTTTTTGCATCAGTGCAATTTCAGCAGATGATTTAATCATTCTACATCCTGCTGTAACAGGGGTGGCGTCTACTACTTCAAATCCAGTAGCTTCTTTTTTTACGCCATTAGCAATAAAAAATCTTACTCTTTCTTCCATTCCAATGCTATGGTGTATAACACCTCTATCTTTTACAATACCTACAATCACTGCATAGGGGCTTTCGTGTTCTTCCCAACAACGTACCTCTTCTCCAAAAGCAGGTAGTATTAATTCTCTTGCTCTATCTTCTTCAAATTTTGGACAAACATAAACTAAAGACCCTTTTGCAGGAATAACCACACCAAAAGTTCTTTCACTTTGACCCCAACGCATGCCAGTATAATAATAACAAGAAGTAGTACCCTCTAAAAAAATAGCATCCATTTTATTTTGGGACATCAATTCCTGTGCTTTATCAATTCTTGCTTTTCTTTCTGCTACTGAAATAGGCACTATATCTGCTACTTGAGGACTTAGGTTTCGAATAGCTTCGGGCAAGTCTAAGACAGTCTCTCTCTCATCTAGCTTTCTTCCAAATATAGAACTGCTCAAACCTAAACCGCCTGCTGTAAGTGCCGATACTGTTAAAAATTTTCTTCTATTGACTGACATAGTATATAATTTAAAATGTTTTATATAAGTGGTATTAAAGATATTACATTTTAATAAGTTAAAAACTTTAAATTTAGCATTCAATAATAAGGCTAATCCTTATAATATTTATACTATAAACCAGAACACATTGAAACTATTTCGATTTCCCTTTTTATTATTATTCATGCTTGGATTTCAAACAACGCAGGCGCAAAAAAAGAACGCCCACATTAAATATTATATTCATAAAGCAACGGATGTAATAAAGTTAGATGGTCTAATGAATGAGCAGTCCTGGTTAAAGGCTCAGGCAGTAAATAAATTTCCTATGGTACTTCCCATGGATACTAGTGTTTCTAAAGTACCTACTGAAGTGAGAATGACTTACGATGAAAATAATTTATACATTATTGCAATTTGTACCAAGGTGGGTGATGGCGTAGATATGGTAGAGTCTTTAAAAAGAGATTGGAACTTTGGAAAGAATGATAATTTTATTTTGTTTTTAGATACCTATGGAGATCAAACTAATGGCTTTGCCTTTGGCGCTAGTGCAGTGGGCGCACAATGGGATGGTACTATGTTTGATGGGGGTTCTGTAGACTTAAATTGGGATAATAAATGGACCTCTGCTATTTACAATGACGCAGAAAAATATGTTTGGGAGGCCGCCATTCCTTTTAAATCCATTAGATATAAAACAGGTGTTCAAGAATGGGGAGTAAACTTTAGTAGAAACGATTTAAAAACAACAGAAAAATCGAGCTGGGCACCCATGCCTAGACAATTTCCCACTGCTTCATTAGCTTATACTGGTTCCTTGGTTTGGGATGCGCCACTTCCAGCACATCAAAATAATTTTTCTTTAATTCCTTATTTTAAATCCAGTGTTTCAAAAGAATTTGCCACAAGTGATGGTACCAAAATTAACCAAGCATCTATAAATAAAAACGCTTACGGATTAGATGCAAAAATAAGTTTGTCTTCTTCTCTCAACTTAGATTTAACAGTGAACCCCGATTTCTCTCAAGTGGAAGTAGACAGACAAGTAAGTAATCTAAGTCGTTTTGAATTATTTTTTCCGGAAAAAAGACAATTCTTTTTAGAAAACGCCGATTTATTTTCCAATTTAGGTTTTGAAAATGTAAGGCCCTTTTTCTCTAGAAGAATTGGCTTAAATACCAATATTGACTTTGGAGCTAGAATGAGTGGTAGACTAGATAAAAATTGGCGTATTGGTATTATGGATATGAAAACAAGCGATGATAAAACTACAGGGCTCTTAGCTCAAAATTTTTCAGTGCTCGCTTTGCAAAGAAAATTATTTAAAAAATCGAGCATAGAATTATTTTATATCGACAAGACTGCTTTTGATTATCCTTCGTCTACAATAAATACTTCAGTGGGCAATGCATATAATAGAAACTTTGGTTTTGAATATAATTTAGCACCTAAAAATAACCCTTGGACAGGTAAAACAATTTTCATTAAATCCTTTACGCCCAATAAGTCTGGCAACGATTATTTAAATGCAGGTAATTTACAATATAGTAGTAGAAAGTGGATCATTTCATGGCAACATGAAATTGTAGGTAATAATTATAATGCAGAAGTAGGCTATGTTCCAAGAAATAATTACATAAAGTTTATGCCTAGTATTACACGCTTATATTTTCCAAAAAGTGGAAATATTTTAAGCTATGGCCCTCAAGTGACTACTACTTATTATTATAATTCAAATTTCAATTTAACAGATAATACTAAATTATTTAATTACCTAATTACTTTTAGAGATAAAAGTACTTTCGCTACTGTCATTCAAAATGATTATGTAGAATTATTATCGCCCTTTGATCCTACTAGAATTGGCAAACAACCTTTGGCAGCGCATACAAAACATCAATGGACTACAATGGGCTTTGATTGGATTTCAGCACCACAGCATAAATTAACTTATTACTTAACTGTTCGTAAAGGAGGTTACTATGCCGATGGTAAATTATTAAGTATCACTGGTGATATTGGTTATCGTATACAACCCTATGTAAATTTTGATATGGCTGCTACCTATAATCATATTGAACTTCCTCAACCATGGGGTAAAAATAATTTTTTCTTAATTGGTCCTAAAATGGATATTACCATGACAGACAAATTATTTTTTACAGCCTTTTATCAGTACAACGAACAAACAAAAAATATAAACTTTAATACAAGATTCCAGTGGCGCTATAAACCTGTCTCTGATTTATTTATAGTGTATACTGACAACTACTATATTGGTCCTGTATTTGTTAAAAACAGAGCGGTAGTTTTAAAGTTTACTTATTGGTGGAATAAATAAGTTGCTGCTAATTTTTCTAATTGACTGTTCAAAGCTTGGTATACTAATTTTTGTTGCGATGTGGGTGGAAAATCGGCACCCATTGTTTGACTTTCTTTAGTGAGGGTTAATAGCCTTTCCAATATTTTAGCGGGATTTCTAAAAATATCCATCCTCGATCCTGTTAAGTGAATATCAAATAATTCTTTTTCTATTGCATATACTTGCTTTTCTCTATTTGCCGCCTCTATTGTATTTTGCTTTATTAAGCCTGCACGCTCCATTTCCATTTTCTCAATTAAGCTTAAACATTTTTTCGTAGCGCTAGTTAATTGCATTCCAAAATCATATTGAGCTTCAATAGCACCTTTACTTGTATGTAAATTAGGGTCATTCAATACTTGTATGGGTTGCTTCATAATTTCTTTACCCACTTTTAAAACAACCGTGTAATTTCCTGGTGGAACTCTAATGGGTTCTAATCCTGGACCAATATCTAAATCATAAATAAACATACGTCTATTCCCAAGTGAATCAAATTTTAAATAATTTTTATTATCTGGAATAGTTTTTAAAGGAGGTAGTTCAATATCATTATGTGCAAGATTCCACCAAATTCGATTCACTCCTTTATTAGTAGTGCCTTTCATTTTTTGAATAGTATCTCCTTTATTATTCAAAATATAAATAAAAGGATTAGCACTAAGACTATCTACTAAATAATAATTTATACTAGCACCATAAGGAGGATTACTGCCTGTAGCCATCGATGATTCGCTGTGTATACCAGTTTTATTATTAAAACGATAGGCTTGTCTTGGCGCGTATAATTCATTTTTATTTTTTATCATTTGTTTACTCCATTCTCTGAAAGGGGTGATATCATCAAGAATATAAAAACCCCTACCATAAGTAGCTAAGACTAAATCGCGAAAGTTTTTTTGAATGGCTATATAATAAATAGGAGAGGGTGGTAAATTATTTTTTAAATGCATCCAAGTACTACCATCATCTGGGCTAATATATAAACCATTATCAGTTCCTGCATATAACAAACCTTTTTGAGCAGGATCTTCTTTGATACTATGAACAAATGAACTATTAGAAGATGGAATACCCGACCCTATTTCTTTCCAAGATTTACCATAATTAGTTGTTTTAAAAATATAAGGCTTGAAATCACCTAATTGTTGATAGGTGATACTTATATAAGCAGTACCCTTTTCAAAATTAGAAGCATCAATACTTCGAATAGTTCCCCAAGGGGCAATGCCTTTTATATTGGCTGTAACATTGGTCCATGTTTTACCATCATTGGTAGTGACTTGAACTTGGCCATCATTACTACCTGTCCATAAAACACCTTTTGTTAAAGGTGACTCTGCAATCACATATAAGGTGCAGCCATCAAATGTCATCAGGTTGTCGGAATTCATACCACCAGAATTTTGTTGATGGCTTTTATCATTGGTGGTTAAGTCTGGACTAATCACTTGCCATGACATTCCTTTATTATTTGTTTTATGAACATACTGGCTTCCTACATATACTACTCCTTTTTGATGCTTCGATAAAGCCATCGGAAAATTCCAATGCCAACGATATTTCATATCTGCTGGAGCCCAACCATAGCCTGCTTCAGGCCAAGCACGTACATCATGCGCGTAACCAGTTCTTACATCTGTAACATCTAATCCTCCATCATAACATCCAGACCATATAATATTATTATCAAAAGGATCGGGTTGTGCAAATCCACTTTCACATCCGCCAACGCCTTCCCATAATCCCAAAGGAATAAAACCTTGCATACTAATAGCGGCAGTTCTATAACTATAACCATCTTGTCTATTGCCCATTACATGATAAGGAATCATATTATCTACAGCTACATGATACATTTGCGCAATAGGTAAATTAATATTGTTCCAAGTTTTTCCTCCATTAAAACTCATATTCATACAACCATCGTGTGCAACCATTATACGTTGAGCGTTGGTAGGATCAAACCATATATCATGGTTATCGCCACCTGGCGCATAAGTACCATTGCCATTAAAACTGATGCCTCCATCTTTTGATTCCATAATGGTGACACAAATAGTATATAATTTATTTTCATCTTGTGTGGATACACGAACTCTTGTATAATAAGGAGCACGTTGTGCCATTGAATGATTTTCATACATTAATTTCCAATGCTCTCCACCATCTATTGATTTATACAAACCAGGTGACTTGTCTTCTACTAATGCATAAATAGTTTGAGGGTTACTCTGTGCAATATCAATAGATGTTTTACCAATTGGATGAGTACTTCCTCCGGGTAAACCATTATGCATAAGCTGCCAAGTTTTACCACCATCTTTAGTTTTATAAAATCCACTACCAGGTCCACCGCTATTTAAATTCCAAGTGGTAATATTTACTTGCCACATCGCAGCTACTAAATTATTAGGGTCTTTTTCATTTAAAGACAAGTCGCTACAACCGGTATTGGCGTCAACAAATAAAATGCGTTCCCAATGTTTTCCACCATCAATTGTTTTATACACTCCTCTTTCTTCTTGTGGACCATGCATATGTCCCATGGCAGCAACATAAATGGTATTGGTATCTGTAGGATCAACAATCACCTTACTAATTAAAACTGTTTCTTTCAATCCTTTATTCTCCCAAGTCTTTCCTCCATCACTCGATTTATAAATTCCATTTCCATTCGCATGCGCTGGACGAATCACGAAAGTTTCTCCTGTACCCGCCCACACTTGTTGGGGATTCGATTTTGAAATAGCTAATGCCCCAATTGAAGAATTATCCATATTATCGAAAATGGGTTTCCAATTTACGCCCCCATCTGTGGTTTTAAAAATTCCTCCGGAAGCAGCCCCTACATAAGATACCATTGGATTACCTGGTTCTCCAACTACCGCAATAGCTCTATTGCCATCAGGACCAATAAAGCGAAAAGGCATGGCTGCAAAAGGGTTAGAACCAACTGTTTGTGCCAAAAAAGGCTTTACACTAAAAAGACAAATGAGCAGAAAAATGATAAAAATGAATTGCTTTTTCATAAAAAAATTGAATGGAAAGGTTAAAACCAATATTTGAATTTAAGGATTATTATGCTAGCTCCCAAGTGCAAATAAGCGTAGCTATTATTTTGTATATTTAAGTGTCCTAAAATTATTATTATGCAAATTGATTTAAAAGTATTTAAGTTAAAAACAACCATTGTTTTTATTTTATGTATTATTTTTTTAGCTAGTTCAAGTTATGCACAAGTAAGTGCTGAACAACTAGCTGGTTTAAAATATAGAATGATAGGCCCTCATAGAGCTGGTAGAACAGTAGGTATTTCTGGAGTAGCAGACCAACCCAATGTATTTTATATTGGTGTTAATAATGGAGGCGTTTGGAAAACCACCGATTATGGCCATACATGGAAGCCCATCTTTGATGCTGAAAATACAGGCTCAGTAGGCGATGTAGCTGTAGCGCCTTCAAATTCAAATGTAATTTATGTAGGAAGTGGTGAAGGTATTCAACGACCCGATTTATCTATTGGTAATGGTTTATATAAATCAAATGATGCTGGAAAAACTTGGACCAATATGGGATTACACGATGCACAACAAATTGGTGGCATTAGTATTGACCCAAAAAATGAAAATAGAATATTTGTAGCCGCACTTGGACATCCTTATGGACCGAATAAAGAACGTGGTGTATATAGAAGTTTGGATGGTGGTAAAACTATAGAACAAGTATTATACATTGATGAAAATACTGGAGCGGTTCAAGTATTAATTGATCCTAACCATACCAATATTGTTTTTGCAACTATTTGGGCTGCAAGACAAGGCCCCTGGGAAAATGGTGCATGGGATGGTGAAGCAAGTGGTTTATATAAATCAATTGATGGCGGGAATACTTGGAAAAAAATTACTAAAGGTTTCCCCACTACCACAGAAGATGGTTTAGGAAGAATTGGTTTTACCATTGCACCTAGTAATTCAAATAGAATGTACGCGACAGTTGATGCAGCTAAAAAAGGAGGCATTTATAGAAGTGATGATGGAGGGGAGTCTTGGTATATGTTAACTTCCGATGGAAGACTTTGGGGAAGAGGAAGTGATTTTGCAGAAGTAAAAGCAGATCCTAAAAATGAAGACATTGTTTATTCTGCAAATGTAGTGATGTGGAGATCAAAAGATGGAGGAAAAACTTGGGAAGGAATTAAGGGTGCCCCAGGCGGAGATGACTATCACCGTTTTTGGATTAACCCTAATAACACCAATATTATTGCAGTAGGTTTAGACCAAGGTGGTACCATTACAGTGAATGGCGGTGAAACCTATTCAAGTTGGTATAATCAAGCTACGGCTCAGTTTTATCATGTAAGTACAGACAATGCTTTCCCTTATAATGTATATGGTGGTCAACAAGAAAGTGGTTCAGTAGGTATTGCTTCTCGTTCAAATGATGGTGGAATTACTTTTAGAGAATGGCATCCAGTAGGTGTTGAAGAATATGGATATGTGGCAGCAGACCCCTTAGATCCCAATATTATTTATGGAGGAAAAATTACAAAGTATGATAAGCGCACTGCACAAGTGCAAAATATTTCACCTACACCAGTTAGAAATGGCAAGGTTCGTTTTATTAGAACAGCTCCTGTTTTATTTTCACCTGTTGATAATAAAACTTTATTTTTTGCAGGTAATATTATTTTTAAAACCACCAATGGCGGATCTAGTTGGGAAACTATCAGTCCCGATTTAACACGTGAAACTTGGGATATTCCTGCTAGTGTGGGTATTTACAATACGGAGGAAGTTAAAAAAATGCGTCAACGTGGAGTGGTGTATTCACTCGCTCCTTCTTATCAAGATATAAATGTTTTATGGGCAGGTACCGATGATGGACTTATTCATATCACTAAAGATGGAGGTAAACATTGGAAAAATATTACACCTGCATCCATTACTTCATGGAGTAAAATTTCAATGATAGATGCAAGTAGGTTTGATGTAAACACAGCCTATATAGCAGTGAACAGAATTCGTTTGGATGATATGACACCACATATTTATAAAACAACAGACGGCGGAGTAACATGGAAAAAAATAATTAACGGTTTACCCAATGAGCCTATAAATTCAGTGAGAGAAGACGCCGTTAGAAAAGGTTTATTATTTGCAGGATCAGAAAATGCAGTTTACTTTTCTTTAGATGCAGGAGAAAATTGGCAGTCCTTAAAATTAAATATGCCTGCTACTTCTATTCGTGATTTAGTAATTAAAGATGATGACTTGGTCATTGGTACACATGGACGTAGTTTTTGGATCTTAGATAATATCACACCACTAAGACAAATGAATATAAACAAAGCCAAAGAAACTGTTTTATTCAAACCACAGAAAGCAATTAGGGTAAGATGGAATATGAATACCGATACACCCCTTCCTCCAGAAGAGCCAGCAGGTGAGAATCCTCCAGACGGTGCCATGATTGATTATTATTTAAATACTAATAGCAATGGTCCTGTAAAATTAGAAATTCTAAATGCTAAAGGTGAACTCATTAGAACCTTCACTAGCAATGATACACTTTATAAAATTCCAGATGTAAATATTCCTTTGTATTGGATAAGACCTCAACAAATACTAGCAGCCACTGCTGGAGCGCACCGTTTTTTATGGGATATGAGATACGAAGCATTGAATGTTCCAGCAGCCTATCCCATGACAGCTATTATTCATAATACCCCACCCGATGCTACTGCTCCTTGGGTAATGCCAGGTACTTATAAAATAAGATTAACTGTAAATGGTCAAACACAGGAACAGCCTATGACTATAACCATGGACCCAAGAGTTAAAACAAGTATATCAGAATGGCAACGTCAACATGATTTATCGATGATTTGTTATGAGGGTCGTAAAAAATCAATGAATAAGTTTCCTGTTATTTATCAAAAATTTACAGGATTATTTAATATTTTAGAAAGTACAGAAATGGCGCCCACTTCACAAACAGAAAAAGCAGTGAAAGAAACTCAGGCTGAATTAGAAAATTTATTAAAAAAATGAGTCCAAAATTATTCCATAAAATAGTAGTCTTTAGCTTGAGTGTTTTATTACTGGGCGCTTGTAAGCCAAGTGCTTTATTAATAAAAGAAAGAAAAATAGATACTATTTTGTCGGAGTATAATTCAGATTCAAAACCAGGTGCTAGTGTACTGGTTTTTCAAAATGATAAAATTGTTTTTCAAAAAGGCTATGGGGTAAAAGAGCTTAATAATTTTGAAAAAATTGACCCATTTACCAATTTTAGATTAGCCTCTGTAACTAAACAATTTACAGCTATGTCTATTTTACTATTGGCTAAGAACAATAAAATATCTTTAGAAGACCCTCTAACTAAATATTTTTCAAGTTTTCCTGCTTACGGTAAAAAAATTAAAATCAAACATTTACTTACTCATAGTTCAGGCCTTATCGATTATGAGGACCTCATGCCTGCAACTCAACAAAAACAATTACACGATACCAATTGTTTACAGTTAATGTATGTGGCGGATTCTCTCTACTTTCCTGCAGGTACCAATTATAAATATAGTAATACTGGTTATGCCATCTTAGCACTCATTGTAGAAAAAATAAGTGGTCAAGATTTTGCTAGTTTTTTAAAGGAAAATATATTTAAGCCCTTAGGTATGAAATCGACGGTAGCTTATGAACAAGGTAAATCAACAGTAATTAATAGAGCCTACGGGTACACATTTGAAAATGGAGTCTGGACACAGACCGATCAAAGCCTTACTAGTGCTGTATTAGGAGACGGAGGTATTTATACAAATACAGTTGAGATGACAAAATGGATTAAAGCATTATGGAATTATAAATTACTTAGCCCTGAAATGCAAAAAAATGCTTGGAGTAGAAAAAAATTAGACAATGGCAAAATTATTGACTACGGCTACGGCTGGCATGTTGAAGATTATAACAATATTACGCATCCTTATCATGATGGAAGTTCTATAGGTTTTAGAAATAATATTTTATTATTTCCAGATAAGAAGCTAATGATTATTGTATTAACCAATAGAAATGAAGGAGATCCTATCATTGAAGCTAAAAAAATTGCCGACCTCTATTTAAATTAAGTAAGGCTTGTATTTACTTTTTATTATCAAAAAAAATTACTATGTATACTTCCATTAAGGCTTTTAAATATGTAACTCCTTTTATTTTATATGTATTATCCTTATTAGCTTTTCAAGGGGAAGGATTAATATGTTACGCTCCTTTATTATATACTTTTTTTGCAGTCCCTATACTAGAACTATTTATTAAAGCCAGCCCAACTAATTTGGATGAAGTAGAAGAATCTTTAGCTAAACAAAATAAACTCTATGATTTCATTTTATATGCAGCTGTAATCATGCAATATTATTCACTTTGGATTTTCTTAAGCTCTTTACAAGCACCTACTTTATCTATAGCTACAATAGTGGGTAGAGTAATTAGTATGGGATTATTATGTGGCGCTTTTGGAATTAATGTAGCACATGAATTAGGACACCGTGTCAATAAAATGGAACAAACCTTTGCCAAAATGCTTTTATTAACAAGCTTATACATGCATTTTTTTATTGAGCATAATAAAGGACATCACAAACATGTAGCAACTGCTTCAGACCCTAGTACAGCTAAATACAATCAATCTTTATATGCTTTCTGGCCCCAAACTTTAATAGGTACTTATAAAAGTGCATGGAAAATTGCTAATGAAGAATTGAGTAAAAAAGGACATGCTTGGTTTTCTATAAAAAATGAAATGCTACTATTTCAACTCATTCAATTATTATTTTTAGTTGTTGTTTTTAACTTGTTTGGACTAACTACTACTTTATTATTTATGGTTGCTGCTTTAATGGGTGGTTTACTTTTAGAATCAGTGAATTATATTGAACATTATGGTCTCACAAGAAATGAAACAGGCGATCATCAATTCGAAAGAGTACAACCACATCATAGTTGGAATAGCAATCACATAATTGGTAGATTAATGTTATTTGAATTAAGCCGTCATAGTGATCACCATTACTTGGCTTCAAGAAAATATCAAATACTAAGAAGCTATGACAATGCTCCTCAAATGCCTACTGGCTATCCGGGTATGATTTTACTTTCTTTGTTTCCACCCTTATGGTTCAAGGTAATGAACAAGCAAATGAAAAAATATAATTTGAAATAATTACTGTTTCAATTTCACTACAAAAATGCCTGATGAAGAAATACTATTAGGCCTTAATGTTGTTAAATCAATAACTACATCTTTCCCTTTTTGTTTCCAATTAGTTTTTACATCGGATCCTAAAATACTAGCTGTAGCATTACTTGGTAATTTTAAATCTCTAACAGTAAGAGTATTTCTGTAAGAAGGAACAATACAATATATATCATTTCCTTTTTTGGTAAAAAAGGTTTCAATATAAGCGCTGTCTTTTTGTGGTACTACTAATTTTGCCACATTATAATTAGCCATAAAACTTGCACCTTTTTTAGTTGGTACATAGCCCTTTGTCCATTGTGCTGGCCTCCAAGCTTCAGTTTCATAAATAGCCTCTCCATTCAAGGCTAACCAATCTCCTATATCAGATAGGCGTTGCTGCATAATAACAGGAATAGTTCCATCGGCATCTGGTCCAATATCTAATAATAAATTACCGCCTCTCGATACAATATCACTCAACATTAAAATTAAATCATGACTAGATTTATAATCTTGTAATTGTTCGTTTCTATTATAGCCATAAGAATAACCAACTCCCTGACTTTCTTCCCATATAATACTTGCATCCATTCCACTTCCATATTCTGAAGTCGTATACATAGCGCCATGATTTTTCTCTCTAGTATTATTTCCCCAACGATCATTTACCACTACTTCATTTTTTACAGGCGATTCATTAAATAACCAAGCAAGCAATGCTGGGCTTTGCCAAGCGGTATCAGATATATCCCATTCTCCATCGGAAAAAATAATGGAAGGCTTATACTTAGTTACTAAATCTTTAAACTGAGGTGTCATATGTTCTGTCACATATTTTTTACGATCATACAACCATAAAGGATTAAACCATTCGTATAAAGAATAATAATAGCCCATCTTTAGTCCGGCTTCTCTTACAGAAGTAGATAAGTCTCCTAATAAATCGCGCTTAGGGGTTCCTGTTACAGCATTCCAAGGTCTATTCCAATCTCGATCGGCTTCTGCACTATTCCATAATGTATACCCATCGTGGTGCTTGGAAGTAAGTACTACATAGCGTGCCCCCGATTTTTTAAATACATCTGCCCATTGATTAGGATTAAACATTTCTGCTTTGAACATAGGTTCAAACTGATCATAAGCAAAACTGCTTCCATAATTTTTATTATGAAAGGCTATAAAATCCTTTTGCTTCTCAAATAATCGGTGACCATACCATTCAGAATAACTATATCCGCTATTGGGCATAATGGGAGCATAAGCAGGCACCGAATACACCCCCCAATGAATAAAAATACCAAACTTATCTTGATGAAACCAAGCAGGAATTTTTCTGGTGTTTAAAGATTCCCAATTAGCTTGATAATTTTGTGCATTTGTTTTTCCAACTAATGCCAAAAATATAAAGAAAAGAAAATATTTTTTCATAATAGATTTTGTATTTATAATACTTGTATCAATAACTTATTCATTAAATCGATTAATTATTCTTGGAAAGAATTAAAAATTATCAGCTTCTCTATAAGCTTTAATTAAAGCTAATTCGCCTTCTTTTCCAGCACCTACTTTTCCATGCTCCATACCTAGCACTCCTTTGTAACCCTTGCTATGTATATGTTTGAAGATATTATGGTAATTCATTTCTCCGGATCCCGGTTCATTACGACCGGGGTTATCACCAATTTGGAAATACCCAATTTCAGACCAACATCTGTTGATATTATTTATGATATTACCCTCATTTTTTTGCATGTGATACATATCAAATAAAATTTTGCAAGCAGGACTATTAATAGCTTTACAAATAGCATAGGTTTGATCTGAGTGACGCAAGAATAAATCAGGTGTATCGCTCAATGGTTCTAAGACTGTCACTAAATTATTTTTTTCTAAAATTTCTATACCTGGTCTTAATCCTTCAATGACATTTCCTGTTTGAATATCTATGGGTAATTTTCTTTCAAAATTACCAGGCACTGTAGTCATCCACTTTGCATTGGTTCTTTTAGCCACCTCCACAGCTTCCTTACACGAAGCAGTAAACTTATCTTTCCATTCTTGAGAGCCTGTGGTTAAATTAATTTTATCATTTATAGAGAAGTTTACTACAAATACACCCATATGCATACCTAGTGCAGCCAAGGTATCTCCAATTTTTTGTTGCATTTCAGGGGTTCTGCTCATCATGCCATTGTCTTCTATCGCAGTAAAACCAATACTATGCGCATATTTTATTTGATCAATAAAATTAGGACCCGCTAAATTTTCAAACATACCATCATGAATAGCATAATTTAATTTGAAAGGAACAGGTTCTAAAGATCTGGATGTACTTGCTTTTATATTTTCTGCTAGTAAACTAGTACCTGCTAAAAGTGAACCGCCCACTAAAACATTTTGTTTTAAAAAATTTCTGCGTTCCATAGAATTGTATTTTTTTATAGATTAAATTTAGGCATAAGTATTAATAAGAACAAGTTTGAAACCATTCATTTCTACAATTGCCCTTTTTGTATTTTTTACACCCTTACTTCAAGCTCAAAGTAAGAAGTTTAGCTATTCAGAATTGAAAATGGGCTCTCCTTTCAATTTAATTATTGTGAGTCCCGATTCCAATATTGCTAATCATTTAGCTCGAAAAAGTTTTGAATTAGTTGATTCACTAAATCATATTTTTAGCAATTATGATTCTAGTAGCGAATTATCTAAAATTAATGCGAGTGCAGGTATACTTCCATATAAAATGTCAAAAGCTATGTTTGATTTAGTTCAAAAATCACAATATGCTTATTTGGAAAGTAAGGGCGTTTATGATATTAGCATTGGTCCTTTAACTAGCTTATGGAGAAATGCCAGAAAGTCTAAAGCTTTTCCTAATTCAAACACTATTCTTGTTAATAAAAATTTAGTGGGGCTTAATCAAGTGAGAATTAATAAACGTTTAGGTACAATTTTTCTTCCTAAAGCTGGCATGCAATTAGATTTTGGTGGTATCGCAAAAGGCTATATTGCTCAGTGGGTAATTGATTATTTAAAAGCCAATGGTATTCATGAAGCATTGGCCGATGCAGGAGGTGATATTGTAATCAGTGGAGCGCCCTTAGATCAAAAGGGCTGGCTTATTGGAGTGAATTTGCCTGAAACAACAGATGACTTGTTAAATAAAAAACTACAACTCAACAATTGTTCAGTAGCCACTTCTGGAGATGTATTCCAGTATATAGAAAAGCAGGGAGTTAAATATTCTCATATTATTAACCCCCTTACTGGCTATGGTGTAACGAATCTAAGAAATGTAACCATTATTGCTAAAAACGGTGCCACAGCGGATTGGCTAGCTACTACTTGCAGTATTCTACCTATTAAGGAGGCTAAAAAATTAGCCCTCTCTCAACATGCAGCATTATTAATAACTACCCAAGAAAATGGTAAACTTATTTTTGAAACCACGCCAAATTTTAATAATTATTGGCAAACCACTAATATAATTCAAGTCAAAAAAAAGATAAAACAATAAAATAAGTTTTATCTTAATACACTAAACAAAGGAAATTGAAATTCTATAAAATATTTTTAAGTGTGTGGCTTTGGTGCTTGAATACTCAGTTAATTAGCGCGCAAGAAATATATTTTATGCCTTATGATCAAGCATTAATAGGAAGTCATTTAAGCTTTAAGATGGTCCCCATTAAAGGCGGTACTTTTTTAATAGGAAGTGCAAACAATGAAAAAGGAAGAAACATAGATGAGGGGCCTCAAAAAAAAATTAACATAGCCCCCTTTTGGATGAGTGCTTATGAAGTAACCAGAGATGAATTAGATGTTTTTTTAAAAGATGAAACTACCAGTCAAAATGTAAGCGTAGACGCTGTTACAAGACCCAGTCCTCAATATGTTGATTTAAGTTGGGGCATGGGTAAAGAAGGTGGTTACCCTGCTAATAGTATGTCTCAATATGCAGCCATTATGTATTGTAAATGGCTGTATCAAAAAACAAAAATATTTTATCGCTTACCCACTGAAGCAGAATGGGAATATGCATGTAAGGCAGGAACTAATACAGCTTATTTTTTTGGAAATAGTGCAGATGATTTAGAAAAATATGCATGGTATGAAAAAAATAGTGAAAACACATTTCATAAAGTAGGAAAAAAACTACCTAACCCTTGGGGCTTATATGATATTCTAGGTAATCTTGCTGAATGGACCTTAGATCATTATGATGCATCTGCTTTTGAAAAAATAACTACCAGTGAATTCATTGTGGCGCCTAACTTAGTAAGGTATCCTAAAACATTAAAGGGGGGGAGTTATTTAGATTCAGCTACTGAATTAAGATCGGCGAAAAGAATTCATTCAGACCCTATTTGGAATAGAAGAGATCCACAAATACCCAAAAGCAAATGGTGGTTAACAGAGGCAAAACAAGTAGGTATAAGACTTGTAAGACCTTTCAATCAACCATCAGAAGAAGAAATTAAACAATTTTTTAAGGCCTATTTAAATTTATAAATTAAAAATTACCATTATGAACAAACCATTTTCAGGAAATAATTCACGAAGAGATTTCGTAAAAGGAACGAGCCTTCTTGCAGGAGGTATTCTAGCAGCACCCTTATTATCTCGCGCCAATTTTTTCTCCGGCTCCGATGATACCATTAAAATTGCCGTGGTAGGTTGCGGTGGAAGAGGCACAGGTGCTGCAATGCAAGCCTTGTCAAGCAAACAAAATGTAAAAATTATTGCTATGGCCGATGCCTTTAAAGACAATTTAGATAATTGCCATAAATCTTTAACAGAGGAAATTAACAATAGCATTGGTGAATTAGCTAAAAGATTAGATGTACCTGAAGAAAGAAGATTCACAGGTTTTGACGCTTATCAAAAAGCCATAGCACTAGCAGATGTTGTCATACTAGCAACACCTCCAGGTTTTAGACCTATTCATTTTGCAGAAGCCATTAAACAAGGCAAACATGTATTTATGGAAAAACCTGTAGCCACTGATCCTGCAGGTATTCAAAGTGTTCTCGCTACGGCTGCTATTGCTAAACAAAAAAAATTAAATGTAGTAGTAGGTTTACAAAGACATTATCAAAATTCATATCGCGAGTTGTATAAAAGAAAAGATTTAATTGGAGACATTACTTCTGCACAAGCATGGTGGGATAATGACGGTGTTTGGGTAAGACCTAGAAAATACAATCAAACAGAAATGGAATACCAAATGCGAAACTGGTATTATTTTAATTGGTTATGTGGTGATCATATTACCGAACAACATATTCATAATTTAGATGTCATCAATTGGTTTAAAGGCGGACATCCAATAAAAGCACAAGGTCTAGGTGGACGTCAAGTAAGAAAAGGAAAAGATCATGGTGAAATTTTTGATCATCACTTTGTAGAATTTGAATATGCCGATGGCTCTATTTTAAATAGTCAGTGTAGACATATTCCTGGCACCATGAGTAAAGTAGATGAACTCTTAGTAGGCACCAAAGGCAAAATTTATTGTGGGGCTGCACATATAAAGGACCATACAGGTAAAATCATTTATCAGTACGATACAAAATTAGAAAACAACCCTTATCAAACTGAGCATGATGAATTGTTTGCTGCCATTGCAAAAGGAGAGTATAAATTTGCCGATGCAGAAAATGGAGCAAGCTCTACCATGACTTCTATTATAGGGCGTATGGCCACTTACTCAGGACAAATCATTGAATGGGATAAAGCCATAAACTCTGGTATTGATATACATCCAAAAACATATGATTGGAATGCTGAACCTCCAGTGCTTCCTAACGCAGATGGATACTACCCAGTTGCTATTCCAGGAGTAACTAAATATTTTTAAATGTATGCAAAAGGTATTTGTAGAATAGATATATTTTTCTAATTACAAATAGTATTGAACTTTAATAAAACCCTGAGATAAATTTATCTCAGGGTTTTTTATTTAAAATATTAATAAAAATGTTTTGTATTTCGCAGCCATTGATTTGATAAAATCGGTTAGTTTATATTTTTCTAATACTTCTGTGGGTGTATCAGCCGCTCCTTGTATTAAACCTACACAATTGGGCTTACCACAATTACAAATAAATTGTTGTGCCATTCTCCATTCTGTAGCTGGATAAAAAAAGCAAAGTTCATCACCTACTTCAATATCATTCACGCATTCTAATAGCATAGTGCTAGTATTAAATAAAACATTCGGTTCACAAGAATGATTTATATATTGTAAATATTCAGGAGCTAAAAGAATATGTTTTGTTTCACTTATTTGGACTGTTAGATAATTCGGAGTATCTAAAAATTTTGAAGCATCAAAACAAGCAATTGTATCTCCTACTTTGAAAGCACTTGTTGCAAATAAGGATTTTTGTTGATTGACATTATTTTGTTTTACTTCGCAGCTTGTATGACTACTTATTAAAATAAAATCATCTTTTTTTTTAGGGGACATATAATTTATTTAACTTTTGTGAATTTTTCAGTTCTACCTAGTAAGGAAAACCCAATATAACCGCGCACATTTAAGGTTTGCTTGTCATCACTAAGCCACATTTTACTACTATATGTAGCTCCTCCTTCAGGATCATATATTTTACCATCTACCCATTGTGGTGCATCCCAAGTAAAATCATTTAACATTACCAATCCTTTTACTTCTCTATTTCTTAAACTTTTATCGGCATTATAAATATCTTTTCTTTCTGTTTTCACCCAAACCAATTTACCATTCAATTTATTATTTTGAATATAGGTTTCCACAATGCCTTTTTTACTAGGTGAAAGCCATCTTCCTATAAAATCATTTTGAGCAAATAAATTATTTGCAAAAAATAGTATAAATATAAAGAGGGAAGTTTTTATAAGTGATTTTTTTATCATGGTTTTAAAGAATAATTTATTAAAAAGGTCTTGCCATTAATATTTTCTAGTTGAGGACATTAAATTAATAAATATTTATAGTATAGCCATTTTTATAAGCCAAATAAATATTAATATATAACTAACATTGAAAAGAAGTAAAAGCATTCCCAAGCTATATAATCCTTTTAGGGGGTGAAAAAGGGGGAAAGATAGCCACTTATAGCCCTATGAGCTTATAAGGATTACCTTTTTGTTATTTTATATAATTATTTAACTGAATTGTATTGTATTAAACAAGTTTTAATAACTTGTTGTGTAGAAAATTATATTCATTACTATTTTCTAGCTATTATTTAGAAAGTTCAAAATATAAATTATGAAAAGAATTTTTTTACTCATTGCAATAGCCTGTATTGGAATTTGTTCGCTAGCACAGGATACAAAAAAAATTATACTTCCTAATGGTTGGGCATTAAGTCCAGCAGGAAATAGTTTGTCATTAGGAGATCTACCATTAAACATGGCAGTTTCAAAATCAAAAAAATTAATGGCCATTACCAATAATGGACAAAGTAAACAAAGTATTCAACTTGTAAATTTAGTTTCAAATACTATTTTAGATAATATAAAAATTGATAAGTCTTGGCTAGGTATTACTTTTAGTGCAGACGAAAAAACTTTATACGCTTCTGGCGGTAATGATAATTGGATTTTAAAATATAGTATTATCAATAATAAATTAATTTTAGCTGATTCTATTATATTAGGAGATAAGTGGCCGAATAAAATTTCTCCTGCAGGCATTTGTATCAATGATGAAAAAAATATTTTATACGTTGTCACAAAAGACGATAGTTCTTTGTATGAAGTTAATTTAATAAACAAAAAAATAATTAAAAAAACAGCCCTTCCTGCAGAAGCTTACACTTGTGTTTTATCTAATGATAAGTCAGAATTATATATTAGTATTTGGGGTGCGGAAAAATTAGTAGTGTATAATACACTAAGTCAAAAAATAACGAATAGTATTCTCACAGGAACACACCCTAACGATTTAATTCTTTCAAAAAATGGTAAAACAATTTATGTAGCCAATGGAGAGGATAATAGTGTTTCCGTTATAGATATTAAAAATAAAAAAGTGCTAGAAACACTTAACTGTGCGCTGTATCCCAATGCCCCTGCGGGTTCCACAACTAATGGCGTAGCACTTAGCGCCGATGAAAAAACTTTATACATTGCCAATGCGGATAACAATTGCTTAGCAGTATTTGATGTAACAGAACTTGGTAATAGCAAATCAAAAGGTTTTATACCTGTGGGTTGGTATCCAACGAGTGTTAAGGTAGTAGGTAGTAAAATTTATGTAACTAATGGGAAAGGGTTTTCTTCTTTTGCGAATCCATTAGGCCCTGACCCTTATAATAAAAATGCACAAATGGCTGTGCAAAAAGGTTTATTAAAAAACACAAAAGAGGTTCAATATATTGGAGGACTTATGAAAGGAACATTAAGTATTATAAATACTCCCTCCGATAAACAATTAGGATTGTATTCAGCAGCAGTATATGACAACACGCCTTATACAAAAATGAATGAAGAAAAATCTAATGCAGAAATAGGATCGGTAATTCCACAAAAAGTTGGTGACCCTTCTAAAATTAAATATGTATTTTATATTGTAAAAGAAAATAGAACCTACGATCAAGTTTTAGGTGATGTTAAAGAAGGTAATGGAGATGCTAGCCTTTGTTTATTTGGTGAAAAAATTACACCTAACCAACATGCCTTAACTAAAGAATTTGTTTTGTTAGATAATTTTTACGTGAATGGGGAAGTAAGTGCTGATGGACATAACTGGACATTTGGTGCATATGCCAATGATTACTTAGAAAAAAATTGGGTAACTAGTTATGGAGGACGCGGAGGTAATTATGATGCAGAAGGTACTCGTGCAATTGCCAATAATAAAAATGGATTTATTTGGGACTATGCAAAAAGAGCAGGTGTTTCTTATAGAACTTATGGAGAATTTGCAGATGATTATAAACCCAATTTGCCGGTATTAAAGGATCATTTTTGTCCTTATTTCACAAGCTGGGATCAAAGTGTAAGAGATACGACAAGGGTGGGTCAATGGAAACGCGATTTTGATTCATTGTTATCAAAAAATGCAGTTCCTCGTTTAAATACCATGCGTTTAATTAATGATCATACGGAAGGTATGAAGTTAGGCAAGCCTTCTCCCTATGCACATGTGGCAGACAATGATTTAGCAGTTGGAATGTTAGTTGAATATTTATCTAAAAGTTCTATTTGGAATGAAACTGTTGTTTTTATAGTAGAAGATGATGCACAAAATGGACCAGATCACGTAGACGCACACCGAAGTCCGGCTTATTTAGCAGGCGGTTTTGTAAAAAGAGGCTTTGTAGATCATACTGCTTACTCCACTACATCCATCTTAAAGACCATTGAGCTTATATTGGGCATGCCTCCAATGAGTCAATATGATGCAGGTGCTACACCACTTTGGAGATGTTTTGATAATGTACCAAACCCTAAAGGATTCATTACTAAGCCATTACAGTTTGATATCAATGAGAAAAATACGGCTCGAACAGCCATGCAAAGAAAAAGTGAAACCTTTAATTTCAAAAAAGAAGACAGTATCAATGATTTTGAATTTAATGAAGTGCTATGGAAGGGTTTAAAAGGAGAGAACGCCTTAGTACCTGCTCCCAAAAGAGCTGCGTTTTTGAAAATGAATCCAAAAAAAGACGCCGACGATTAAACCCCTTACTTTATTTATTTAAAAGAGCAGTTTTGAACTTAGAAACCTGCTCTTTTTTTATGCCAAAAAAGGTATCTTAGAGAACGATTATTTAAATCACCTGCTATGAAAAGAAGAGCCTTTGTAAAAAACACTATTATGTCAAGTACCGGATTGCTATTAACTAAAAATTTAATGTCAGCCACTAACGGTCCAATTTATGGACAAAATGGAATGACTTATCAATTAAATACTAATTGGGGTACCCTAAATGCAGAAAAAACGCCTGTGAATGATTGTCATGAAATGATTCAAGATAGCAAGGGTCGTATTTTACTATTAACCAACGAAACAAAAAATAATATTATTATTTATAATAAATCGGGTCGCTTAATAAATACCTGGGGTAGTGAATTTCCTGGAGCACATGGCTTAACGGTGCAGCACAACGGAAAAGAAGATTTTTTATTTATCACCGATACCAATAAACATCAAGTATATAAAACTACTATCGATGGTAAAATTTTATTAATCATTGACCCACCTTCTGATTTACCTGCTTATCAAAAAAAGGAAGCTTTTGTGCCTACTGAAACCACCGTACTTGCCAATGGTGAATTTTATATTGCAGATGGATATGGTGCACAACATATTTTACACTATGATGAAAAAGGGAAATTAAAAAATGCATTTGGGGGTAGAGGAACAGGCGATGAATATTTAGACAATGCGCATGGTATTTGTGTAGATACAAGAAATGCAACTCCTACTTTAATTATTACCGATCGCACACGTAATGCATTCAAGCGTTTTTCAATGGAAGGAAAATTATTAGAAGTAATTCACTTGCCAGGTGCCTGTGTTTGCAGACCTGTTATTAAAGGCGATTACTTATACGCAGCTGTTTTGCGTTCTCCTAATTTAGATACAGTGAATTCCGGATTTGTAACCATATTAGATAAAAACAATAAAGTAGTTTCTAATTTAGGAGGTTCTGCACCAGTATATAATGATGGGGTTTTACAACCTATGTCTCAAACAGAAAAAATATTTATACACCCTCATGATGTATGTGTAGATGATGAAGGAAGCATTTATGTAGCTCAGTGGGCTTCTGGAAAAGTATATCCATATAAATTTACAAGAGTATAGATAATGAAGAAATACATAATTTTTGGTATTGTACTGGTGGTAGCAGGATTGCTTTATGGAGTGGTGAATATTGCTAATGCTAAAAAACAAAAAGAAAATTTTATTTCTTATAATAGAGATATACGCCCTGTTTTATCGGATAAATGTTTTTCTTGTCATGGACCTGATGTATCAAAAGTAAAAGCGGGTTTAAGATTAGACTTACCATCAAGTGCTTTTGCAGAACTAGAAAAAAATAAAGGACATTTTGCTATTGTACCAGGACATCCTGACAAAAGTGAATTAATTAGAAGAGTTTCATCTAATGATCCTGCCATCATGATGCCAGTTCCGGAAAGTCACTTAGCCAGATTAACCACAGATGAAATAAAATTATTTACAAAGTGGATAGAGCAAGGTGCTAAATATGAAAAGCATTGGTCCTTTGTAGCACCTGTCAAAGAATCCCTGCCTGAAGTAGAAAATAATAATTGGGTTAAAAATGAAATTGATCCCTTTATATTAGAAAAAATGGAAGCAAAAGGTTTTGCACCCAATGAACCCGCTAGCCGCGAAGCACTTATTAAAAGAGCTTTTGCAGACATAACTGGACTTGCACCCACATATGAAGAATTAAATCAATGGAGAAATAATACTAGCGATAATTGGTATGCAGAATTATTAGATAATTTATTACAAAAGCCCGCTTACGGAGAAAAGATGGCTTTACTTTGGATGGACTTAGCGCGCTATGCCGACTCTTACGGTTTTCAAGATGATAATATTAGATCTCAATGGCCTTGGAGAGATTGGGTGATTAATGCTTTTAATACCAATATGCATTATGATCAATTTATAACACAACAAATAGCTGGTGACTTACTACCTAATGCAAGCAAATCTTCTATTTTAGCCACGGCTTTTTTTAGAAATCATAAATACACAGAAGAAGGGGGAGTCATTGAAGAAGAGTACCGAGTCTCTTATAATATTGATAAAACAAGAACCTATGGGAAAGCTATACTTGGCGTAACTATTGAATGTGCGCAGTGTCATGATCATAAATACGATCCTTTCTCCAATAAAGATTACTATCAACTCTATGCCTTTTTTAATATGAGTAAAGAAAAAGGTTATGAAGGAGATGTCAGTATTTCAACACCTGCTAAAAATCCAAAATTATTTATTACGAAGGAAGAGCAAACAAAATTATTGTCGTTTATTAATCATGTCGATACAAATAAATTAGAAGTCTCTGTCATGGGAGATTGGAAAATAGGTGATACTGGAAAAACTAGACCTACCTATATTTTAAGTAGAGGAAGTTATGATGCACCTACAAAAGTAGAAGTAAAACCAACTGCTCTTGAATCTATCATGCCTTTTGATACATTAAAATATGAAAGAAACAGATTGGGCTTGGCAAAATGGACAGTAGAAAAAAAGAACCCATTAACAGCCCGTGTTTTTGTGAATTTTATTTGGCAAGAAATTTTTGGCAAAGGTATTGTAAAAACATCCAGTGATTACGGTTTACAAGGAGAGCTTCCTACACATCCTGCATTATTAGACTGGTTAGCAGTTGATTTTATGGAACACAATTGGGACATAAAATATTTAGTGAAAAAAATATTGTCTAGTAATACTTATCAACAGTCAAGTGTGGTAAGTAAAAAACAATTAGAACTAGATCCCGATAATCTTTATTATACTAGATCGCCTCGTATACGATTCAAAGCAGAAATTGTAAGAGATTGGGTTTTGGGTACCAGTGGTATTTTAAATCCTATGATTGGGGGTCCTAGTGTAAAGCCTTATCAACCTAAAGGAGTTTGGGAAAGTACCACTTCAGGTAGAGGGGTGTTAGCATCTTACAAACAAGACCATGGCCCTGCCATTTATCGTAGAGGTTTATACACTTTTATAAAGTTAACAGCACCGCCTCCTAGTATGATGATATTTGATGCAAGTAATAGAGATCAATGTGAAGCCAAAAGAGCAAGCACCAATACACCCTTGCAAGCCTTAACTATGTTAAATGATCCTGCTGTTTTAGAAGCTTCCCGTGTACTGGCTGAAAATATTTCTTTAACTAATAAAACATTAGAAGATAAATTAGAACAAGCTTTTGAAACCATTGTCATAAGAAAGCCTTCAAAATTTGAGCGTAATAAATTAATGGACTACTGTGAAAAACAAGTTGCTTTCTTTAATACCAATGCGCCTTTATTAAAAAATACTTTGGCCGTGGGAGAATATAAACATCCTACTAAAAAATATAAAGAAGCAGAAGCAGCTGCCTTAATGAAAACCATTTTGATATTATATAACTTAGAAGAGACCATCACAAAATCATAAAAAATTATTATGAATGAATTTTTAGAACATGGCTTAAATCAAAATAGAAGAAAATTTTTATCTAAACTAAGTTTAGGTATTGGCGGCCTTGCCTTAGGTTCTTTAATGATTCCTGGACTTTTTGATGCAAGTAATGAAGAAGAATTATTTGCCAATGTTCTTCCGCATTTTGCACCCAAAGCAAAACGTGTTATTTATTTATTTCAAAACGGAGCACCTTCTCAATTAGATTTGTATGATTATAAGCCCATGTTACAAAAAATGCATGGTCAGGATTTACCAGCAAGCATTCGCAATGGACAAAGGTTAACAGGTATGACGGCTAATCAAGCAAAATTTCCATTAGTTGGTACTAAATTTAATTTTGCACAACATGGTACTAGTGGGGCATGGTTTGGTGAAACCATTCCACATATTGCCAGCATGAGTGACGACTTATGTATCATTAGAACCATGTATACTGAAGCTATTAACCATGATCCAGCACTAACCTTTTTCCAAACAGGTGCACAAGTGGGAAACCGTCCTAGTATGGGTTCTTGGGTAAGCTATGGTTTAGGAAGTGAAAATAAAAATTTACCTGCTTTCTGTGTTTTATTAAGTAAAGGGAAAGGCAATGGACAAGGAGTATATTCTAAATTATGGAATAATGGTTTTTTAGATTCAATTCATCAAGGCGTACAGTTTAGTAGTGGTGAAGAACCTGTAAAATATTTAACTGATCCAGAATTTATTGATAGAGGAGACAAAAGAAAAATTTTAGATGAAATTGCATCACTCAATCAAGAAGCTTATAAAAATATTGGTGATCCAGAAATTGTTACAAAAATTCAGCAGTACGAACTTGCCTATCGTATGCAAATGGCGGTACCTGAAATTACTTCTTTACAGAACGAACCAGAGTCCATTGTAAAAATGTATGGTCCTGAATGTTTGGCACCAGGCACTTATGCGGCCAACTGCTTACTTGCTAGAAAGCTTTCAGAAAACGGTGTTCGTTTTGTTCAACTATATCATCAAGGTTGGGATTCACATGGTAATTTACCTACTGAATTAATGGGACAATGTAAAGATGTAGACAGACCATCTGCTGCTTTAATTAAAGATTTAAAACAAAGAGGTTTATTAGACGAAACTTTAGTTATTTGGGGTGGTGAATTTGGGAGAACAAATTATTGTCAAGGAGCACTTACTAAGGATAATTATGGTAGGGACCATCATCCAAGAGCCTTTACTATCTGGATGGCAGGAGGTGGTGTGAAACCAGGAGTATATGGAGAAACCGATGATTTTGGATACAATATTAATTCCTTACCCGTACATGTGCATGATTTTCATGCAACCGTTATGCATTTGATGGGTATCGATCATGAAAGATTTACATTTAAACACCAAGGAAGACGCTTCCGCTTAACTGATGTAGCTGGTAAAGTGGTCAATGAAATTATAAGTTAAGTATGGATATTAAAAAATTGAATCAATGGGGGGAATGGTGTATTTGGTTTTTAAACCCATTACTATTACTACTTGGAATTTATAGTGAAGCGAGCAAAACAAATAATATTTTACTATGGTTTGGAAAACTACATCCCTTGGTTTTACATTTTCCAATTGTCTTTGGTATAGGTATTGTTATATATTTTCTTTTCTTTCAAAATAAACCACTAGAAGAAAATAAAGAGAAAGTAGTTTTGGTTGGTAATTCGCTCATGGCATCCATGGTAGCATTATTAGGTTTGTTTTTATCCAAGCAAGATACTTATGATACTGTAACTTTAAATTTACATAAATGGGGAGGCTTATCTATTGCATTCATAAGTTGGTCATTTATTTACATAAAAAAAATTCCGAATAGCTATAAAAAAATAATTGCTCTAATTTATTTATTCGTGCTATTGTTTTTTACTCATCAAGGTGCCTTATTAACCCATGGAGAAAATGCATTGTCTATACCAACACCAGTAGTGGTAGCTGAAGAAATAAAAACAGTTGATTCTAGTTTTACTGTTTACGAAAAAGCCATTGCCCCCATACTTACACAAAAATGTTTAAGCTGTCATGGTCCAGAAAAAGTAAAGGGAAATTTACAATTGCAAAGTCCTGAACTCATTGTAAAAGGTGGCAAGGATGGAAATATATTAAATGCAATTCAAAATGAGGAAGCCCTATTATTACAAAGAATACATTTACCCAATGCAGATGAAAAACATATGCCTCCAGATGGCAAGCTTCAATTGACTTTAGAGGAATTAACCCTACTTACTAAATGGGTAAAAGCAGGCGGGAATTTTACAAAAAAAATAAGCGAGATGGCTAAAACAGATAGTTTAGCCATACTTGCCATGGCCTATAAAGCACCCACAAAAGCTGTTAGTGGATCAAAAAATACAGCACCCGATTTAAAAGAATATAATAGTAGCTACCTCACTGTGAATTATTTATTTAATGGTTCTGATGAAATTGAAGTTAATTTTTTTCAAAGTTCTTTTTATAAAAAAGAGCAGTTATCAAGATTAGTAAAAATTAAAGATAAAATTGTAAGTCTTAATATGCAAGGTATGCCTCTCACGAAAGAAGACCTTGCCATTATTGTACAATTTACTCATTTAAAAAAACTAAATTTAAATTATACTAAATTAAGTTTAAACGATATACAGCCACTTAAAACTATGACTAGTTTAAAGAACTTGTCTATTTGTGGAATGGAGCTAAATCAAAATAGTTTGACAAAATTTTTAGAAAAAGCACCTTTTTCTGAAATTCATATTTGGAATAATCATTCAAATGAAAAAGAATTTGAACAATTAAGTACAAACTATAAAAAAATAAAAATAATTATTGGTGATAATTTAGATGCAGAAATTATTAAATTAACTAGCCCCATTATTGAACAAGATTCTTCTATCATTGTTACTAGCTTAGATGTAGTTGTGAAGCATTTTTTAAAAGGAACCGTGGTGAGATATACTACAGATGGTTCAGACCCAGATAGTCTTTCAAGTCCTATCTATACCAAAAAATTACATTTTACAAAAAACACAGTTTTAAAAACAAAAGCTTTCAAACCAGGTTGGATAAGTAGTGATATAGCTCAAAAAACTTTTTATAAATCGGATATACATCCCGACACTATTTATTTTGTTACTAATCCAGACAAAAAATATCCAGGCTCAGGTGCTAAAACCCTTACCGATTATGAATTAGGAGAACAAAACTTTTCTAATGGCAAATGGTTAGCTTACAGAGATACCACAATGAAATTTATAATTGGATTTAAACAAACTATACATTTAAAGGAAGCACATTTTAATGCTTTTGTTGATAATGGAGCCTATATCTTTCCTATCTTATCAATCATTATAGAAGGTAGTAATGATGGTAAACAATATAAAAAATTAAATGAGGCTAAATTTCCTTCTTTAGAAAAAACAGATGTGGTAAGAGAAAATAAATCATTTAGCTGCACTATTCCTGCAGGAGCGTCCTTTAAATTTTATAGGTTTACTTTATTGAATTTAAAAAAATTACCTAAATGGCATCCGGGCAAAGGTACTCCAGCTTGGATTTTTGTAGATGAACTATTTTTAAATTAATCTTTATATACTTTCAATAGCTCGATATATTTTCAATAGTAAATTATTGAAATATTAGCCGCTTACTCTACTACAAACCAGCTATAGGAATCGGCGGCAATAGTAAAAGTAAAATCAATGGTATAGTCTCTTTTTAGTGTATAGGTTTTAGCTCTTCCTTTAGCATCTTTAATAATAGCAGTTTTACTTAACCCAGTATAATATAAGGGTAAGGATATGGTTCTTGTAATAGGTAATTGTGTGGGATTAAATAACATAATTAATCCTTTTTGAGCAAGTGTAGCATTGACATGCATCCAACCATCCCAATCACGCCCATCTGCACGACGCAGTTGTATCATATCTGCATTTAAAATGTTTCGATATTTTTTATACCAAAGAATTGTTTTAGACACCATTTGTTTTGTTGCTTCTGTATCATATAATCTTGGGCCACGATAACAAGCCTGCACTCCTGCTCCATAGTATTGCATCATTAGCTGTTCGTAATCATTTAAATGCTCGCTAAGTGGCTCTAGTACTGCTTCTTTACCACCACCTTGGTATTTTGTAAGTGGTACAAAGCCCCAAGCCATCGAAGGAATTTTCTCTAAAGTACCATCGTGAATATTTTGACGATTAATAATTTTTTGTTGAGGACGCGGTAAAGAAAAATTTACTTCTCTATACCCTAATGCAATTTTATGTGTACCATCTAAAAAATACCAATCTGGTGCATTAATGTAAACACCCTTTTCATTCAACCAGTGATATAAACCTTTTTGTATTTCCATTTGTCTCCACTGAGAATCATCATAGCCTAAATGACCAGGATGTTTAGTAGAAGCACAAATGTCTCCAGGATAAGGACCATCATTTTCCCAAATATCAAAACCAGTATAGGAGAAAAAGTTTTTTATTTTATCTCTATAGCTAAGCCCCCACTTACTTCCAAAGCAAGGCGCATTGCCAAAAAAAGCGCCACCTGGCTTTCCTGTTTTTATATCTACTACATCGTCTTCGTCACTAATGCGTCTACTACTAAATAAAGAATAACCCCCTAATAAAATTTTATGATCATGTGCATAGTTCGCTAAGGCTTTCCATCTATTTAAATTCGCAGTCGAAGTATCTTCCATTTCTAAATGACTTCCAAAACTTAAAATAACCGCTTCATAACCTGTTGCCACGCACTGGTCAATAGCGTTTTTTACTTCTTGGTCGTTTTTACTTACTAAATGCATAAAAATTGGATTCTGTGTGGTCCAAGGTGCTATGGTTCTGTACATCTTTTTCAGTATCAAACCTCTTCTTTGTCTGTCGTAACTGTCCATTAAGAGTTCATTCGTACGTACCGATTTAAAAATTTCATTCGGCGCTAAACTAATGCCAGGGGCCTTTTCAGGGTATATTTCTAATAAACAAGGTGTTTCAAAATTATAGTTCACTTGAGAAGTGTAACTTAAGTCGGTTTTCCAATGGGTGGTTTGATCGCTAATGTCATAACGCATGGCATTATTAAAAGCATAATTCGTTTCAAAGTATATTCCATGTTGTTTTTTCATTTCCTCCGGCTTGCCTACCACCGCGCTTTCTTCTTCTACTAAACCCAATACCTCATTCACCACTCTGTTTATTTTAATAGACGCATTTGATTTATTTTCTACAGATATCCATTTAGTAATTAATGGAAGGCCATCATATAATTCATAATGCACTTGAACCATTATATTTTTTAAAGCAGGTAAATTCGAAATAAATTCAAGTATTACATTTTTGCCAGTAGGTTGATTCGGATTGGTTAACCATGTGCTAGGCTTCCAATTAATAAAGGGTTTGATATCGGAAATACTATAGTTCGTAAAAACAAAATCTGAATCTTTTTTTTGTAGATATTTTTCTACATTTAGTTTTAAATAAGCTTTTTCTTTTTGACCGTTTAGTCCGCCAACATTATAGGATGTTCCGTTTAAGACCAGTCTAGCTTCAGGTTCAATACTTCTCAATAATTCTTGACCATTACTTAAATTCTTATAACTAATACAACTTGC
>Ga0214919_10000958_pt1 | contig 48871 bp, 42 predicted proteins | sample LL1503_MetaG_FD_177994 | JGI IMG/M metagenome (GOLD analysis project Ga0214919, IMG submission 177994) | Freshwater microbial communities from Lake Lanier, Atlanta, Georgia, United States - LL-1503 | ecosystem: Environmental > Aquatic > Freshwater > Lake | place: USA: Georgia | collected...
GCCGAAATTATAAAAAGGTCCAGTATATCCACCTGTTTGTCCAGGAGCTCCAGTGAATCCGTTAAACCCGGTAAATCCCGTGAATCCGGTAAACCCGACTCCTTGACCTGTTAGTCCAGCTTGATAACCAACTGCAATCGATCCTCCATATTGTGTATTTTGACCCGCTTGGGTTCCAACTGCTATAGAATTACCAGAAAAAGTAAATATGCCCGTGTCGCCATCAGACAAAGAAAATGTAGCCCCTTGACCCGTTTGACCCGCCTGGTACCCAATGGCAACACTTCCTGCATTTTGCACATATTCCCCCGATTGATTGCCAAGTGCGACAGCGGAACCAGTAGGAAGAACATAGACACCTTGAAGGAAATCAGAACCTGTATAACCCGCACCATTTGGTCCCGTAATCCCCTGACTTGTATTACCAGCGTTAGCACCAATCGCAACTGCATATTGTCCTTGACCCGTTTGACCTGCTTGATAACCCAGTGCAACAGAACTACCGCCTGTCGAACCTTTAATTTTAATCGTTGAATCAAAATTAAATTCGCCGGTGCCCGGATTTATAGAAAAAGGAGACATTGTGCTAATATCTAAATTACCAGTTGCACCAGCGCTTGATACAAAAGTCGGATAAAAAACAGCATTAGCACTTGTGTCTCCTATTGTAACACTAGCTGAACCTGTGGGTCCAGTAATTCCTTGTTGACCCGTAGGTCCTACAGCACCCGTAGCACCCGCATCACCGGTTGCACCAGTAGGTCCTGCAACAGTGCTTGCAGGACCCACAGGCCCTTGTTGACCCGTAGGCCCAGTTGGTCCCCAAATTGTTGAAGATTTGATAGCAGACCATGGTCCATATTGTGATGGAGTAAATGGAGGCCCCGAACCATATATTGCTCGAATTCGAAAAAAGTATTGCGTTGTAGGTGCGAGTCCATTTACTGTGTAACTTGTATATATTGAAGGAATAAAAGTAGCGGGTGAATATACAGGTGATGGTGGCGGTGGATTCACATTACCTGAACAATCTTCCCATATATTTGTACATGTGTTGTAATTACAACTCGTTTGTTGCAGTTGATAATAAGTTGGACTACCTGTTGCAGACGACCATGTAATTGTTGCCGATGTGGTTGACATAAAATTAGAAAATTATTATAAATATAAATCTAATAATACTATTTATTTATTTATAAATTAATTAATAAAATACTTTTTAAATGAATATTTTATTAAATAAATAATTTATTTATTTATTTCGCATGTTTCCCAAATAATTTCAGGTGGAGACGGCCAATTCGAATACGGAATCGCTTTTGTAGTTGGTTTTTCTAAAGATAGCAGTTGATGCAGGGCTTGAATTCTTCGTTGTATAGGCGACAACGAAGGCACCGATTTTATTTTTAAAAGTTTACGAGAGAGCTGTTTCAAGCGCCATTCGAATTGGAGAGCGGCCGGCCAGTCGGGAAATCCTTGCACGTGGCAAATGCGATTCCATGTGCACCCTTGCGCGACTTTTACGCTGGTTGCGTGAGCGCCGCCCGCCAGTTCTTTATTGTGCTGTCGCAAACGATGGTTTAAATCCACGGTTGCGCCGACATAGGTTGCTTTAAAGTCGCTGGACTCGAGAATGTAAACATAATATTTTTTGTCTTTATTATCGGGATGACATTGTATTTCACCGCTGTTGCTTAGATGTGTTGTATTGCTATTCATGCTATCCATATTGAATTTTTAGAGAGAATAGATAGAATAAGAATATAGATAATAATAAGAATATAAAAATAAAATAAAATAAGTTAAAAGTTACGATTATTTGTATAAAATAATAATAGATAAATAAGTGAAACAAACATTTAAATATACAATTTTATATTTAAATTATTCATAAAGTTAATCAAATTAATTTAGATGCAACAATTTTTTGCGATTCTTATATTTTGTATTATCCTTTTTTTGTATTTGCACATATACTTTCAGCTGAAAACGTCAAATGATTTAGAAGTGTATGAAATAGAGCAGCCGTCGAAAGAAAAGTTGGAAGAAATATGCGATTTGCGACAGCCGGTCATATTCGATTATCAAAACGAGTCGTTGCTTGAGACGTGTAAAATCGCCCCGATTGCAGAACACTACAGCGCGTTTGACGTGAAACTGAGAAACGTTAAGGATATGGATGACAACACGGATTTGCACATTCCGGTAACTCTAAAAGCGGCGCTCTCGCTTTTGAGCGGCGACAAGGACGCGAAATACGTGAGTGAAAAAAATGGCGACTTTTTAGAGGAAACGGGAATCATAAAAAATTACAAGTATAATGACGCATTTTTAAGGCCGCCAATGGTCTCAAATTGTTTCTACGATTTTTTAACTGCATCGCAAAATACGGAAACACCCTTGCAATACAGTGTGAATTACAGGAATTTTTATTTGGTTACGCAGGGTGTTGTTAAAATTAAATTGATTCCGCCAAAATCGGCGCGATACTTGTATCCTGTGGAAGATTATGAGAATTTTGAGTTTCGATCGCCGCTGAATCCGTGGAACATACAGCGCCAATATAAAGCGGATTACGATAAAATAAAGACGCTGGAAATAGAGCTTACACCCGGAAAGATCATATACATTCCGGCGTATTGGTGGTATAGCATTAAATTTATAGAGCCGCTGTCATCGGTGTGTGTGTTTAAATATCGCACGTATATGAACACGGTTGCCATACTTCCAAAGTTGTGCATGAAAACGCTGCAGCGTCAGAATACCAAGAGAGAAATCGTGAAAAAGGTGCGTTTTCAAAAGAATGAATCCAATGATAAAGAGAAGGGAATGATAAAAAAATCAAATCCAAATGCAAATGCAAATGCAAATGCAAATGCAAATGCAAATGCAAATGCAAATCCAAATCCAAATCCAACAACAACAACCATTGTGCAACAATTACAACATTTAAATGATTCTGCTATAGTTGAACCACAAGTTGTTCCTGCAAATTTTGAATCTTCATTATTAGATTCGAATGCGGTGGAGAGAACAGATAAAGCAAATGATAAAGCAAATGAAGAGGATGTAAAAGAACCTCGTAATACAATTACGCTTTCATTAATAGAGTAAAATGTAAAATAATAAAATAATAAAAAAATATTTTAGAATTTAGGTTAGTTATCCAAAATTCTAAAATGTGTCAGCAGGCAAAGTTATTTTAATTTACCTGGGGAAACCGACAAGGTTGGCGCCGATACCGAACCCGGCACCCGAGCGAGCGGAAACTGCTAAACTGGGAACGTAGACATCCAAAATGGCAAAAGTTGCGGCGGCAGACAATGCAATCAAGCCGACTTCTTCCAGTCGGAGACGCTGTTTGGGAATAGAAAATGCAACGATGGCAACCATGATACCTTCAACCAAATACTTTATTGCACGCTTTACGAGCTCTCCTAAATCTAGAACATTGTTGTACATTTTTAATTATTTTTTATTATACTAAAAGAATAGAAAAAAAAATAATGAAATTGTTTCAAATTAAAAAAATGAATAAATTATATTAAAAATGAATAAATTCATTTTTATTAAATAATATAATTTTAAAATACTTAAATATGATTTTATAGATAATATAAATCGAAATAAAAATCGAATTTGTGAATAAAAATGCCTAAAGATAGTAAACCGCGAGGAGTTGAAATGAAAATGAACGATGACGGAAGTGAAAATGCCAACTATGTTGACTTGTTGGAAGAGGATAAACAGATATCCGGACAAAAGTTTGCTTGTTTATCATTCGTGAGTCCAGAACACATTATTAAACAGCGTGAACACTTTTTTTTCGAGGAGTTTTTGAAGCAGTGGAATTATAAAAAGTCGATGGATGTAATGCTTCATTTTATCAGTTTCATGTCTTATAAATACAATTTGACATTTGATAAAGTGAATGAAGATTTCCAGGATTTTGTAAAGAATGAGCACGGCGAACTCATGAAGTATAATGTGAACGATGATTACAAGACCTTTTGCGACAACAACGAAGAGCGACTGGACGCTGAATTTGGAGAACAGCACGAGTTTCAGACATCTATTAGGGGGATCAAGGTTCGCGGTGTTTTTGCGTCACAAAAAGAGGCGGAGATGCGTTGCAAGCTGCTTCGTGAAGTTGATCCCAATCATGACGTGTATGTTGGTCCGGTGGGCATGTGGGTGCCGTTTCATCCGGATGCGTATAAAACCGGTCGCGTCGAGTATATGGAAGAGACGCTGAATCAGTTGATGGCGGAGAAGAAGAAGAATGAAGATAATGCCAAGAAGGAATTTGACAAGCGCGTGAAGGAGGCAAAAGAAAAGGCGATTGAAGAAAACAAGAAGAATGCTGAAAAGTCGGGAAGTAAACTGACTCAAACGCTGAATTCAAAGGGCGAACTTGTGAGCGTTCAAAACTTGTTGAATGAAGAAGGTGATGACGAAGATGAACACCAAGGTGATGGCGAAGATAAAGGAGAAGAGTGTGATGATTCGGTTACATTGAATGATATTCGAAAGCAAATGTTTGAGAAGGAGAATGTGGTGATTCAGAAGAATACAGATCACGGGTTGTCACTTTTAACTGAAAATCAGACACCTGGTGATAATGCGGATGGTGATACGGACGATAAATCTAATCATGATGATGATTCATTTTACAGTGTAAACTAAGTTAAATTAATTTCCTATTTGCATTCGATAAGTGAATCAGGGTTTGGAATGCTGTATGGTTCTGGGATGTGCAAACACCATTGTTGCGGATACCCGCTTTTTTTGCAGCTTTCGTAATTTGTGTCTGGACTCTGGTATGTTTCTAAAAACGGTTCTTTTACAGAAATAAAATCGGATCTTTTTGGTGTTTGCATATTTCTTAATAGAAATGTTTCCTTCATTGTATTTTTATTTTTGTAAATGTAGAACAAGAGTGTTTCAAAGACAATAAATATTATAAAAAATGTGCATACAAGTGCCATTTTATTCATTTTATCAATGATATAATATATAAATGATAATGATAAAAATGTTGCAAGAAGTGTCTTATAATATTAATAGTTAATATTATAAAATATAAAATTTAATTTATCATTTATATCAATTAATTTATATCAATTAATTTATATATTGCCACTTTTTATATCTTATAATAAATAATAAATAATAAAATGGTTAAATATTTGAAAACTAAAAAAGGTTTTTTGCATAAATTAAAAAAAAATGGTGAAAAAAAAAGGTATAATAAAAAACTAAAACAAGGAAAAACAAGGAAAAATAAAAAAATGATTGGTGGGGGGAAAACACAAGAAGAAATAATTGAAGAATTAAAAACTAAAGGAAAATATGATGAATGGGTTCGTTTAGGTAGTATGTTTGGTTTAACAAGCGATATTTTACAAGTGCAATATTTTTTAGTTAGACCATACATTTATGATGATGTTGATGGAAATATTGTAAATGTATCTATGGTTCAAAAAAGGTATAGACCTGATGTAGATAATATTGCTGTGTTTAAACAGCATTATGTAAAAGACCCAACCCACGTAGACCAATCAACGTATAGAATTGCAAATATGTCGGAAAGTTTATCTACTAGTGGATTAGCAACTTGCACTGGGTTAGCAATGATTATTGGAACTAAAAAATTTATGACACATTTAGACGCATCCACACCCATACTCCCAATTATAAACGCCATTAATCAAATCATCAAAACTGAACGAATAGAAACAACATCATTAAGACCTATTATTTATGCAGGTGATTTTAATAGTTCTCTTACATTAGAAAAAGCAAAAGAAATATGTTTAACATTAGGAATTCCAGAAACAAATTATAAAATATCAAATGTATGCATGCTGGATGAAGTTAGAATTTAATTTATTTATATTAAGTCCATGCAACAAACAAAACAATTGAAACAATTCATCCATTGACGATAATAATAACGATGATGTTGGTAACGACAATGATGCAAAGGATAAATGAATTAAAATTGAATTCATGTTGGTATATTTTAATTCTTTCATATTCGGTATTTGTTTCGATTTAATGAAAAAAACAGTTAAAATAAGAATAAAACCAAAAACAGTTGAAGAAAGAAAAGTGGAAAGACAAGAAGAGTGTTGTGCTGAAATTCAAAGTTTGAGGTGCGAAGTAGAAACAATGAAGACGGAAATGAATGAAATGAGGCAGCATATAAACCAGATGCTAAGAAGCGGCGGTTTCACTAAAAATCGTGACAATCGTGACAATCGCGACAATCGCGACAATCGCGACTCTCGTCATTCTTCTGAAACATCTGCGAGTGATTTTGGCGAATGGACAAGCGGTTTGGAAGTAACGCGTCAAGATTTGGAAACAATGTTTGAATCTAGCGATGTGGTTGACTGGGCATCCAAATTTATTGTCGCAGATTTGAAACAACAATGTGGTCACCCTTATCCTTTATGCGCAATCAAGGGTTCAAGAAATGAAATGTTGACGTATGATAGAGATGCGGGTGCATGGAAAAAAATGACAGACCAAGAGTTTGCGTCAACATTTGTGAACAAGGTGTTTAAAAAACTGCTCGCAACATTTACACAGTGGAAAAATGAAAATTATAATAAAATTCTGACAAGCGAACACTTTTCAACGCTGTATCATTCGAATTATGCAAGAATTTTAAGTTTTAATGAAAATGCGTCAAAACTAAAAACAAAGCTGTTTCATGCGTTGTTGTAGCGTGGCGGCGTAGCATTAAAATCCAGGAACATCAGTAAAAACTTCGATTTGTTGATTCGCGTTTCCTTCAGGTTGAAATTGTAACAATAAATAATACCCAATAATGCAGCTTGCATACACGACGAGCGAATCGCGCACAACATACTTCAAAGGTCTTGGTTCTTCGGTAGAAAATCGCATTTCTAAAAATTTAACCAGAAAAAATACGACAGAGATGACACACCCTACAACAAATATATTGTCCATTTTATAATGCGGTTTTTATTTGTTTTTTATGATTTTCTATACTTGATGTATAAATATTAATTTACATTTTAACGAATTTCGAATTTCTAATTTCTAATTATGTGTGTGTGTCTATTTTTATGTTATTTATTTGCTAAAGTTTTCATACAATCAATCAATCCTTATTTGAAATAATTAATTATTATTATAAAAATAATTAATCAAAAATAATGAATTAAAAAGTTAATTGGAATAAATACAATAATAAAAATAAAAACAAAAACATGAACATTCACTCTAATATCAAAGAAAAATTAGATTATTTTATAAAACAAAAAAAAATTCCAAACATTATATTTCACGGCGTATCTGGTTCCGGAAAAAATCACCTTGTGAATGATTTTATTCATAAGATATATAATGGCGACAAACAATGCATTCAAACCTACGTCATGCACGTGAATTGTGCACACGGAAAAGGGATACGGTTTGTTCGAGAAGATTTGAAATTTTTTTCCAAAACAAATGTGGATCTGAAAGACGGAGAGATTTTTAAAACGATTGTGCTATTGAATGCAGATAAACTGACAATCGACGCCCAATCTGCGATTCGAAGATGCATTGAATTATTCAGCCGTTCCACTCGATTTTTTATAATTATTGAGGATAAATATAAATTATTAAAACCAATTTTATCAAGATTTTGTGAAATATATGTTCCTGAACCCGTTATAAATAACTGCATTACCAATTTGCACACTCATAGTTTGAATTCTGTTTACGGGGCTGCATTTAAAGAGTATGATAATAAGAATAATATTTATTTGAAGACGGGTTTAAATAAATTTATAAAAACGAATGTGAATGTAGGCGTAAAAGACGACGTAAAAGAGGGGAATAATGATTCAAATAATTCAAATGATTCGAAATTACAAGAATGCATGACGTTTATTATTAAATTATACGAGAAGGGATACAGTAGTATTGACTTGATACGTTACATTGAAAAGAATGCGAATATAGAAGAGTTGAAAAAATACGAGTATTTAATTACATTTCAAAAAGTTAAGAGAGAGTTTAGAAATGAAAAAATATTAATGTTATTTATTTTATATTTTTTAGTTTTTCGTAGTGAATTGACTTTAGAAAATATATCATTTATATAAACAATAAACAAGACATAAATTAATTTATTTTAAGGGAAAAGAAATGGACGATTTTGTGCTTGAAAATTTACAGATGTCACGTAACGATTTTTGTTCGCGACTTATTAATATTTTGACACCGCATATTCATTCCGGATTAAAGTCAATATTTGATGAAGCGTGGAGGATGTGCATAGAAAACGGCGAAACGACCAAATACTTGATGACATTTCAGAATTTTTTGCTGCGTGTTCCGAAATGGAACACTTCGATTATTGAAAAAGAAACACAGCGCATATCTGAACAAACCGGATGCGGTCATATTGAAGAGTTGATTACGTGTGTTCATATTATACACCTCAAGACGCTGACGTGTGTGCGCGCCGGAAGCAAACAGAAGAAAATTGACATCGCTATACCCAAGTTGTCGGAGTTTATTCACAAGGTGTATATTAATGTTGCGCGAAAGGTGTATTCCAACGTGTATTTATTCGAGAAAACAAAACAGCACCTGCAGATTCAAAAAAATAATTACCATTTAGAAGGGGTCATAAAGGAATGCATTTTGAATACAATTCGAGACAGTATTCCGATTGAACATTTGCTCAAGGTGTATATTGAAGACCAGTTTATTGAAGAAGACACCGAAGTGGTTGATACGGAAGAAATAATTGCGCAAGACCCGGTAGAAGAGGAGGAACCAGAGAAGGAACAAGAGCAAGAGCAACAAGTCGAAGAAGAAATCAAAGAACAAAATGCGGGAGACGGCGGCGACGGTGTAAAAAAACAAACGATTACATTTGACGACATTGATCGGGTGCGCACTATGAGTGATGGCGATACTGTTGAGTCGACGGAAGAGCTTGTGAATGCGCCTAAAACGCTTGAACGTTTGGAAGAAATAAGTATGAAAAATTTTGCAAAGCGCAAAGAAGAGGAGGATGGCGACGATGACGACGATGATGTCGAAAATGACGCGCTTCAGATCGGAGAGCCGGTATCGCTTGGAGATTTGGATATTGACATGTTTTCCGAGTTATAAATCATCATTTTTTATTTTGGTTTGCAATAATGGCTTGAATTGCTTGTTGATTTTTTGCATTGTCTTGTGCATTTTTTGCGACGGTTGGCAAAAGTCCTAAAACGGTTGCTTGCATGGAGTCAATTGTTTTACCGAGTTGGTCGATTTTTGAGGTGTATCTTCCAACGGTAATTCCGAGATCGTCCGAAGATCCGCCGCCGCCTGCATCTGTGGTTAATCCTTCGATCAGCGATGGTCGAGAATACATTTCGATAAACAACATGAAAATAAACAATATGATGAAAAAATATAGAATTAGTTTTGAAAACATGGATTGTGTTTTATGTATATTATTATGTGTCTGTATAATAATATATACATATTTTATTATTCTTTATAAATAAATTCTTTATAAAGAATTTTTTTACAATTGTTTTAATGTGTTGTAAATGCGTACTTTAAACTTCGTTGATAATTTGTTGGAATTATGAATTCTCTGCAAACTGGTTTCCCTAGTAAGAATGTGAGAAAGTTAAAACGTTTTCCGTATTCGTATCGCTTCTCTCCATAATAAAGTATAAATCCGATGATTCCGATTGAAACGAGCGCATAGCTTAGTGCCTTATTGATTTTATCGTATTTATCTTTGAGTTCTTTATTGGTTGTGTGTGACAGCTCGTTGATAATGATAAACTTGATGCACAATGCGACAAAAAAGAGGAGAAAGAAATTTTTATCCATTCGTGTCAACACAATAAATAAGGAATATAGTACCAACGTTTTTGAGAAGAGTGTCGTGCTTATTTTTTCGGATTTATCTGAAGTTAAAATAATCGCAAAAAATAAAATAAAAAATGCAAGAAAGTGTTTATAATAAATATTTTCGGTGAAGAGTTTTTGAACTTGGCACGGAAACAGTTGTGCAACGAAATTTCCGCCCAGCGTTACATAAAAAATAAAAAGGGGATTAATGTCTAAATCGAAATTCATTGCGTCCATTATATTACTCTATGTTACCTATGTTACTCTATGTATATACGGTATATATTATTTTCTTTCAAATAATAGAAAATAAGAAAATAATAGAAAAATAACACATTCCATATTCCAATGTTTTAGTGCGTTGGTATAAATTCCCAGTTCAAATCCGCACAAATTTTTTTCCATATTTCATCTTGTTCGATTTGTTTCTCTCTATCTTTAAGCAGCGGAAAATACGGTAAAAATTGGATTTGGCCAAGGAGCTCACACAATTTATAAATCGTGTAATAGTAGTTCAGAAAATTAACACGATCGTCGGGACAATATTTTGCATAAGGGCCTTGAATTTCCATGAATAAATTACAAAGTTGCTCCTCTAATTGCTGCGTCATAACCGGTGGTTTAATTCCGAGTTTGTCTTTTATATATGGAATATGCTCATAAAATTTATTATATCCCAATTTTTTTAAAATATCTTTCGCTTTTGTGTTTGTAAATTTGGATAAACTGAGTCTCTCTTTTTTAATTTGAAGTTTAATATTTTCAATGACTTCGACCGGTATTTGTGTGGTTTCTTTGGCTTGAAACTGTGCAAGTATTTCTTTGAAATGATTGATTCTTTTATATGCGTAAAAACACGCTTCTTTGGGTGGTTCTTTATACGAAGGTTTTTCGCTTTCAAATAAATACATGACATACTTTGAACAGTGATTGCAAACAAGAATGCCTTCATGTTCGACCGGTATAAGTTCGCCGATGTTGCAGTGTTTGCATATATCCGTTTGAAACATAAAGTCGTTGACATTTATAAATGATTGATCAATATTCGAGAGAAATTGTTTCACATTGTTGTTATTCAAGTATGTGAGTTCGTTTACACGATCGCTACCACTATCGATTTTAAAAAACGAATTTAATATTTTTGTTTTCGTGTTTCCATTCGATATTTCCTTTTTATTCTCAAAATAATCGAAAATGTATTTTGAATTGCTGAGATAATATTGTTTTATATTATTTTTATGCGTTTTTAAAGTGTTTTTGATATCAGATATACGGTCTTTTATTTCAAGTTGTTTTTCAATTGGAATTTTTGCACAACAATTGTCTTGTTCATTGTCATTATTGTCATTATTGTCATTATGGTGTCCATTACGATTATTGTCATTTTTATTCATCATGTTGTTTAATACACTTGACAGCTCTTTTTTTTCTTTTAAAAGGTTTGGGACAATGATATTTTTTATATTTAAAAAATGAAGTTGCATTTCTTTATGGCGATTATCTAATGTTGTGATGCTTTTATCATCAACTATTATTTTTTTGTTGGTTTTATATTTAAATGTTGGCATTCAAAATCATAAAAAGAAAAAATCAACACGAATTGAAATACAAATTTACGTTACTTGTTTCACTTAAATTATATCTATATCTATATATAGTTAAAATACTTTATATTCTAACATTTGTAATAAATATTTTACATACTTTTTCAAAATCCATGGAAAAACATCTAATATTTAGGCATTTTTCTTTAAAATGAAGTTTTGAATGAAGTTTTGAATGAAGTTTTGAATGAAGTTTTGAATGAAGTTTTGAATGAAGTTTTGAATGAAGTTTTTATTTAATTTTAATTTAAATAAAAAATGAATTACGTGTAATTTTTCGATTTTTTTTTCTTTAGCAATATTATAACAATAATATTATAAAATGGCAGGAGGATTAATGCAACTTGTAGCTTACGGCGCCCAGGATGTTTATCTCACGGGTAACCCCCAGATCACTTTCTGGAAAGTTTCATACAAACGTCACACTAACTTTGCAATGGAGTCCATTGAACAAACTTTTAACGGTCAGGCAGATTTCGGTCGTCGCGTGACTTGCACTATCAGCCGCAACGGCGATCTTGCATACCGCACTTACCTCCAGGTTACTCTTCCCGAGATCAACCAGAGTATGAAGAACAGCGCCACTGGTTCCGCAGTATACGCCCGCTGGCTCGACTTCCCCGGTGAACAGCTTATTTCTCAGGTTGAAGTCGAAATCGGTGGTCAGCGCATTGATCGCCAGTACGGTGACTGGATGCACATCTGGAACAACCTCACCCTGCCCGTTGACCAGGTCCGCGGTTACTACGGTATGGTCGGAAACACTACCGAACTCACCTTTATCACCGATCCCTCTTTCAATGACGTCGACGGTCCTTGCCAGAGCAACGCCCCTCGCCAAGTTTGCGCTCCCCGCAATGCCCTCCCTGAAACCACCCTCTACGTTCCCTTCCAGTTCTGGTACTGCCGTAACCCCGGTCTTGCCCTGCCCTTGATCGCCCTTCAGTACCACGAAGTCAAGATCAACCTCGATATCCGCCCCATTGATGAGTGCTTGTGGGCGGTCGGTTCTCTGAATCAAGGAAACTGCGGAACTGCCGGTGGTCGTGTTACCGCCGCGTACAACCAGTCCCTCGTTGCCGCCTCCCTCTACGTCGACTATATTTTCTTGGACACCGACGAGCGCAGGCGCATGGCCCAGAACCCCCACGAGTACCTCATCGAACAGCTCCAGTTCACTGGTGACGAGTCCGTCGGTTCTTCTTCCAACAAGATCAAGCTCAACTTTAACCACCCCGTCAAAGAACTCATCTGGATCGTCCAGCCGGATCAGAACGTTGACTACTGCTCTTCCCTCGACTGCGATCAGCTCCTGTACCGTTTGCTCGGCGCTCAGCCCTTCAACTACACCGACGCCGTCGATGCTCTTCCCAACGCCATCCACGCATTCGGCGGCCCTGACGCCGTTGATGACTACATCGATGCTTCCGGTCTCTTCTATGACGCCGGTGCTACCGACACTGATCCTTCCGCCGGTCAGCAGTGGTGGAATGATCACGGCGTCTATTACAACGAGTCCAACATGGGTGGAGGAGTCGGAACCAACACCTTCAATCCTACTCACACCTACCAAACCTCCGGTGTTTCTGATGCGGGCACTTTCGTTCTCGCCGAGACCTCCCTCCCCATGCACTGCTGGGGTCAGAACCCCGTCGTGACCGCCAAGCTCCAGCTCAACGGCCAGGATCGCTTCTCTGAGCGTGAAGGAACCTACTTTGACCTCGTTCAGCCCTACCAGCACCACACCCGCACTCCCGACACCGGTATCAACGTATATTCATTTGCGTTGAGGCCCGAAGAGCACCAGCCAAGCGGGAGTTGCAACTTCTCTCGTATTGACAACGCAACTCTTCAGCTCGTGTTGTCTAATGCTACTGTTGAAGGTACCAAGACCGCCAAAGTTCGTGTTTATGCCACCAACTACAACGTTCTCCGTATCATGAGTGGTATGGGTGGTCTTGCTTACAGCAATTAAACCATTTACCCGTAACAAAAAAATACAGTTACAAATTTATTTTAATTATTTTAATATAGTATGAAATATAATTAAAATAAAAATTCAAAAATCAATATAAAGACAATGGGGTGTAAGATATATATATACACCCAATCAATCAACATGGATATAGTAAAAGCATTCAATACAAACGATTTACACACCGAAATTGTTATAAAAGGGACAGTAAATGACCCACTTTTTCGAGCAAGCGACGTTGGAGTGGTTCTTGAATTGAGCAATATAAGAATGTCAATTGCGGATTTTGACGAATCTGAAAAGGTAGTAAGTACTACTGACACCCTTGGCGGCACTCAAGAAGTGACCTTTTTAACAGAAAAAGGATTATATAAAGTATTGTTTCGTTCGAGAAAACCGATTGCCCAAAAATTTCAAAATTGGGTTTGTGACGTAATAAAGGAAATTAGGATAACGGGTATTTATAATATGCAAAAAGAAATCGATAAAAAACAAGAAGATTTGGAAGAAAAACAAGAAGAATTAGAAAAAACAAAGGATGAAATGGCATCCCTCGAAGACACCAAGAAGAAGGAGTATGAAACAAAATTGGAAAAAGAAAAGGTGCTCGAAAGGGAAAAAATATTATTGAAAGAATATGATGCAGCGTGTTCCATTGTTTACATTATTAGAGTAAAAACGCTTGAACATGTCGGAAAATATATTATAAAAATCGGCGAGAGTCGGCGCGGAATATCGGGCAGATACAATGAACATAAAAGCAAATATGACGAGTGCGTGCTGCTGGATTGTTTTTGTGTTCATAGGAGTAAAGATTTTGAAAATTTTATACACAACCATGAAAGCGTTCGATTGAACAGGGTGACCGATTTGAAGAATCATGAAAAGGAGCAAGAATTGTTTTTAATTGGCAGAAATTTGTCTTATCAGACACTACTTCAGATTATAACGAGCAACATGAAGAATTTCAATGAAGTCAATAATAGCAGCTTGGAACTTGAAATTGAAAAATTAAAACTGCTTGTTCAAATGAAGGAAGATAAAAATGAAAATGGATTGTTGCATGAATTGATCAACTCTGTAAAGCAATTATCGGGCAAGGTGGATGCCAATGAAAAACGAACGAAAGAAATGATGGAAAAAATGAGTGCGTCTCAAGTGAAAACTACAACCGGATTCAACACCACTCTTGTTACATTGGGTCCAAGGTTACAAAAAATTCATCCGGATACACTTGAATTGGTAAAAGTTTATGAGAGTGTGTCTGAAGCCATGAAGGAAAACTCAGATATCAAAAGACCGTCGATGAATAAGGCGGTTAGGGAAAATACTGTGTATCACGGATACAGATGGTTGCTTGTTGATAGAGATGCTGATGCAAGTATGGTTCATGACGTTTTACCCACAAAGAAAACGCGGCCTCAGAATCTGGGATACATTGCGCAACTGAATGGCGAGAAGACGAAAATATTGAATGTGTACATTGACCGAAAAACAGCTGCACATTGCAACGGGTATGAGTCGTCTGGATTGGACATTCCTGTAAAAAAATCAACTATATCAAGAGGATTTTATTATAAATTATACGATGATTGTGATGAGGACATAAGAACGACGTTTGAACTAGAGCTTAATAATGGCGAGTGTCCTTTACTGTATAGAAACGGTGTTGGACAGTATGAAGCACAAGGTAAACTGGTTCGAGTGCATGCATGTAAATATGACTGCATTAGAACCCTTAAAATAAGCGACAAGACGCTCGCCAAGGCGCTGTCAAAAAATGTTGAGTATAACGGATTTTATTTCAAAGAAATTGGTGAAAAATTGAAATGTTGATTATAATGGGGCCAAGTTCTAATAAATTATTTCTTCTCCTTTCTCTCCTTTATCTTTTCCTTCTCTTTTCTATCCTTTTTAACCTTGGTATCCTTTTTAACCTTGGTATCCTTTTTAACCTTGGTATCCTTTTTAACCTTGGTATCCTTTTTAACCTTGGTATCCTTTTTATCTTTTGAATCTTTTCTCTCCTTTTTATCTTTTGAATCTTTTCTCTCCTTTTTATCTTTTGAATCTTTTCTCTCCTTTTTATCTTTTGAATCTTTTCTCTCCTTTTTTGGTTTCTTATAATTTATAAACTTGTCATTGTTTTTTTTGTACCAAGCATTGAACTCATTCAATAGTTCTTCATTTCGGTAATACATTAGTAATACATATTTAAATTCTATTATTATTTTTCTTACACTTTGTTTCTTATACATGTCTATTTTTTCTTCTGTGAATAATTCTTTTTTTGTCTGTGTATTCACTTCATTATGGAATTTATGAAAGAATAACTCGAAATCTCTCCCCGTTTTGATTTCATCTTTATTTATATTTTTCATGTGTTCGGATGCATGAAAACTACACATACCGCATGGAATATGGTTGCATATTTTTGTAAACAAGTCGATGCATTCGCATTTGAAAGTTTCGTCAAACAATTCTTCAGTAATATTTGCAGTGAGTGTATGAAATAATTTCCAGGTTGGGTGTGACCATAGTATAAGCATAATGTAATTATTATTATTATATTACACTTATAAAAAAAATAAATGTTAATTTTTTATTTTTACTAATATTATATTAATAAAAATAAAAAATTAACATTTCATAATAAAAGCGTTTTCATAGTAAAGGTTGCGTTTTATTTTTCGTTATACTTTGTGATTCGACTGAAATATGATAATTAAATTCCGAGTATATAATATTAGATTCGTTATGTGATATGTAAAATATTGTGAGATTATACATGTTTTGAAGTTTTTTCAATTCTTGAAAAATATTTTGTTCATTAACTGAATCAATATTGCTTGTACATTCATCTAAAAATAATATTTTTTTATTATTATATATAACATCTAAAATTAAATTGATAATAACAATTCGCTGTTCTTGTCCCTTACTTAATTTATTTGCATTTTTAACTTTTATAAATGGTATAAGTGTTTGCAAATTAAAACATGTCATATATTTTTCGATTGTATTCATAATTTCATCATTTTGGGTTTTTAAAACATTTTTATCTATTCCGTATGTAATATTGTAATATAAATTATTCTTGAATAATGTAGTTTGAGATGTGATAAATGTTATATATTTTCGAATGCTAAAATAAGAAAAATCATATAATCCGAAAAAAAGTATAGAACCATCATTATTTATATTTATTCTTTTTATAAATGCAAGTAACAGTGTTGACTTTCCACAACCAGAAGAACCATGGATATAATGTGCTTTACCATATTCAAAATCTAAATTTACATTTTTTAATATAACTTTTGTAATTTCATTTTCGGTATATTCTAAAGTAACATTTCTTAAAGTATACATATACGTATTGTCATCATTCCATTGAATCTCATCTGATAATTGGTAATTTTTAGTTTTAATAATGTCAATAAAAAAATATGTTTCTTTTAATTTAATTTTGAATTGGGTTGAATAGTATGCATAATCCTCATAAAGCTTTTTAAATCCATCTGTCACCGTGAGGATTGAACGTTGATTAATTACAATTGACAAAAGTGTTTCATACATCTGATATATTTTTGTTTGTTTTAAACGTTCTTTTGATAATTTATTTAATGTGTATTTATTTTTTCCATTATTAGAAAATAGATCTTGAGTTATTATTTCATTTAATAGTTCAATTTCATCGGGTAATGTATTTTTTTCAATCATTTTATAAAGGTTATTAAAAAAATCTTCAACATGGTCGCTGCTTGTATTGGTATTCGTTGAAATATTAACCTTGCATTTTTTATAAGTATTATGAAACAATACTATAGTGTATATATTGATAAGAATTGTTTTTACATATGTTGCAATGGATACTTCTTTTAGAACAAAGGGCATTATATACAAGGAAATACATTTGGTAATAATTTTAATATAAGCATAACACACCTCAACAAAAACTTTATATACATTTAAAATATTATGATAACTATTTTGGTATGCAAATTTTATAGTTGCAGGGTCATTGTCATAATTAGTTTCAAATTCTTTAAAAATGTAATTTTTAAACTGTGAACTAAATTTTATCGAACATGAATCAATTAAATCGGGTATAACTTTACTTTCTTCTTCATTAAACAAACCTGATAATTTGTTACCAAAAAATTTAGAAACAACCAACGTGATAATTTTAAAAAACGCCTGTTTATAAAATTTATTTCTACCAGGTTCATATTCAGAACTAGAATTATCAATTATTTTTTTAATTGAAAACACGAAACTAAGTATAAAAATATATTTAATTTCTCTAAATTTTGTTTTTTTTTGTATATCTATTAAAATATGTATCATTTCTTTATCGTTAATGTTCAAATCATCTGTAATGAAAACATAAAGTAAGTTTTTTTCAATTATATTGTCAATATAATCTGAATTAAAATTAGTAAAAATCTTTAAAATGGAATTGATCTCATTATTCATTATTATTTCAATTTAAAAATTAAATTATATATATATATAATTTATATAATATAATAAAATGTCAAAAAAAATTAATTCATATTTAAATAACAATTACTTGGTTTATACTGAATATTATCTTATATCTAGCGCATACCATATCATAAATGCTGTTAATGAATTACTCACGTATTCGGCATCTTATTCCGATAATTTTAAAGGATATCTGCACAGTAAAGTTATATTAAAACAAGTTGCATTAAATGACCTAAATTGTAGTAATCATACAAATAATGTTGGCGACAATAATGTCGATGAAGATGGGTTTGTTGTTATAAAAATGCGAAAACCAAAAATGAAAAATCCATTGCAGTCACAGTCACAGTCACAGTCACAGTCGTTGTGTGACAATCAAAGTATGGTTAAAGAAGTAATTAAAAAAATGATATGTGATATTATCAAAAATATTGAAAATATGAATACAACGAATTAAGGAATAGAGGATTTGTATACATGAATAAAATAATGAATTAATATTTTTATTTATTTTTTTGTATGCATATATTATATAAACACGGTTAAAATAATTAAACTACGATATGAGTGGAGGAACTGATCATTATGATCTGAATTGTAATGATAAATTAAAAAAAACATTGGATTCAACAAAAATTTCCAAATATGATGAAGCTATTATCAAAAGTTATAAAAAATTTGTTGGAGAGAATAATTTAAAAGAATTGAATCGCGTATTCTCTCCCGAAAAGTTTGCTAGAAACTGGAAACAAGTCATGTGTTCCCCATCAACAAAAATATTAGGATCGGGTCCAAATTATAGTTCTGTTGAAGCCACATATAAATTGAAAAAAGATGGTATAATCAGCGTAAAAAATGATGCATATGATACTGATTTTTACAGAGTTAGCATCACAGGAACAAGTCGTGCAAGAGACGCACACGTTCCAACATGTCGGACTGTAAACTTCAATAGTGTGAAAATTGAAGGGGATTATTGGCTTATATTTGCTACTCCCAGCTTTAGATCTATAATTGTTTCTGCACCGATCATTCTAAGATTGTTTAATAGACCGCTTGTTATTGCCAATAATTTTGGATTTTATGTTTTGACAAAAAATAGAAGGAAATTTTGGAATTCGCCCGAAGAATATCAACCCATAATGGATGCTTTAAAAAAATATAGATTTAATAAATTTTGGAATAAACCTGTTGCAACAGCACAATCATTCGAATTCTAAATTATTACACCAAGTTTTGAATTGATTTTACTAATTTAGAAATATTAATTTTTTCATGCCCACTTATCATGATTTGATTCATATACATGGACAATATGGAACGTAAAAAATGCGAATATGCGCCAGGGTCAACTCCAATGTATTCATCGTATTTATATTTTTCTGAAAAAGAAAAAAATACGCTGTAACAAAACGCAGTTCCCCAAATATCGCAATTAAAAATGTATACCTTGGTAAAATATGCGACATATTGAAACCTTGTGACACCGTCTCTCTCGTCGAATTCAGTAAAATGAAACAATACATCTGAAATATAACTTGATGCAAGCGCGTGATACAACTCATCCGATGATGATGATGATGAATTAAAAAAATCAGGAAACAAATTGAATGCGTTTTTAAAAAACTTTTGAATGTTCGAGTAGTGACCATTCTCTTTATGTTTCAAATATTGTGACAGCGAAAAATCGCGCAACTTTTGTTGAAATATTGAATCATTTCGCATCATGCGTATGTCAGTTATGTCATTTTGTTTTAAAAAGTCACTATAGTTTTTACTAAATTCAGTCGTAAATAAAATGCAGCTAAACGGATTCGATATGGAAATGTAGCGGTTCATAATGATTTCCGGTATTGGTTCGCGATGCGTTGATATGCCGGATATTCCCCAGTCAATAATGGTTGGAACAGGAATTATTTTCGCATTTTTTCTGCTTGCTTTTATCAAAATGTTGTCTTCCTTCATGTCATTGTGGATAACGCCTTGTCGGTTCATGGGCGCAATAGCATGCAATATTAGTTTTGAAATCAGCTTATTAAATGCTTTTATGCGCGATATAGTTAAAGGTGTTACAACTGTTACAACTGTATTATTTTTTTCTATATAAAACAACCATTCATTTACAGATATTCCGGCATCCGGCATATTAATTAATTTTAAACTGCGAATAACCGAAGGCGAATTAATATTGGATTCATTTACGTCATGAGACGTAAAGTTCGTGCACATTTCATCGAATCCTCGCAGATCATCATTGGAAATTTTTGCGGGAGGACATGTGGTTGTTTTTGTGAATAGAAAATATTTATGAGATTTCGGTATTTTTTTTAGAGCATTATAAAAATTTTCAATATTTCGCATTTCAATGTCGGCATATTTTTTAAATAATAATTTTGATATTCCTTTGTCACCGTTGTTTTTATTTTTCTTTCCATCTATTTTTTTTATTTTTCTTGTGTTTGTTTTGCACTTTAATTGTGGTTTGAAAACACAACTATATCCTCCTGGATATACGGGTAGTCCTCCGATCATTTTTTTATTTTTTTTCGTTTTCATTTGATATGATTTATGTTTTGTTAAACCTGTATTTGTTAAACCTGTATTTGTTAAACCTTGTTATTATTGTTATTATATTTAATGATTAAAAAAAATCCTATTATTATAATTAAAAAAACAATTTTTTGCCAGTGTTTAAATTTTTCTTTTATTTTCATTTGAGGTGTTTTATAATTATCGTAGTATCGTTCCATGGCTTCATGCAATGTTATTTCTTCTTTACCAAGTAAAAAATTTACCCGATTGTGTATAAAATGCACCCATTTTATAAAAGATTCTCGACTGTCAAGATACGGAGTAATAGGAAATGTGTCTAATAGTTTACTAAAACTGTTTCCAAAGTTATTGGATGGCATAAAGAGTGGTAGATTTTGAATAAACTCATAGTATTTTTTCTTCGTTACATCGTTTGGATTTTTAGGGTAGCATGACGCCATGGTGAAGAGAACAAACCAATAATGCGGACCCCAAACTTTTGCATCCATTGATATTTTTGTATTTTCAGAATTCATTGCAGTTTTTAAACCCACGGTTGTTGACATTTTTGATGAGGATGACATTTTCTTTTCCTTTCTTTTCCTTTCTTTTCTAGATTGTGTTTATTGTGTTATATGTTGTATTCAAACTATATAAAAAGATTATACTTTTTACATATAATCTAAATAGTTTCCAAATAAGAAACACAACAATGAAAAAATGGAATAAATGCGGAGACGACACAACCCACGGTTACAGTTACAATTTGGGATTGGATAACGCTTCTCATGATGGCAGCGCGGGCGCTTGGTTTGAAAATGTCGATGGTCTTGATAGTTGTTATAAAAAAGAAATAAAATACACTGAAAAAACAAGTCAGTGTCAATATTGTAACAATTGTGGAAAGTATGGTCATTTATTTTCGAATTGCGTTGTTCCAATCACGAGTTTAGGAATTATAGCGTGCAGAAAGAAAGCAGTTGGTTGTGATGGGGGGACGGAAAAGTGCAGCATTATTGACGCTACCGTTTCCTCCACATGCAAAAAAAATGAATTTGAATATTTAATGATACAGCGTGTTGACAGTTTTGGATACATTGAATTTATACGTGGAAAATATTCACTTCAGAATTATCAATATTTGAAAAATATAATTGATGAGATGACGGTTCAAGAGAAACAAAATCTTTTGAAAAGGGATTTTGATGAATTATGGGTATCGCTATGGGGTGAGTATTCAGGATTGCAGTATAGAGGAGAAAAACAAATATCAAAAAATAAATATTTGCAGTTAATGAGTGGTATTGAATGCGGGGGAATAAAATGTAATTTAGAATCTCTTATTGCATCATCAACAACGAGATGGGAAACAGCAGAATGGGGATTTCCAAAAGGGCGAAGAAATCATCAAGAAAAGGATTTAGATTGTGCATTTAGAGAATTTACAGAGGAGACGGGTTACAGTAAAGATTGTTTAAAACACGTATATAATGTTCTTCCTTACGAAGAAATTTTCATTGGTTCGAATATGAAATGTTATAAAAATAAATATTACATTTGTTATATGAATTCAGATTTAGAATCAACACAAACTTCTGGTTATCAAAAATCGGAAGTGAAAAATATGAAGTGGCTCACATATCATGAGTGTATGAATATTATTCGACCATATAATGTTGAGAAAAAGGATATGTTGACAAGTATCAACAATACACTTCATGCATTTTACATTTGCAACATTTAAGGTGTTGTTGCACGAAATAATATTAATAAATTCTGATAAAAATATATTAAATAGTTAATATATATTATTTTTTATAGAATGTCAAAATTAAGTGTTTGTTTTATTGGTTTTTTTGGAATAAAGCAACAACATGTAAATAAATATATTAATTTGTGGGATAGTTTGAATGCATCAACAGATTGTTATAAATACAGTGCTTACAAAGACATATTGACTTCTTCAAATCATAAAACAAATCGTGAGTTATTTGAACCTAAAAAGATGCATTATGATATTGTTCATTGCATTTCGGGAGGGTCGCTTTATCTACATTTATTATTAACTTCAAAAAAAACATTCACGTATTCTAAAATTATATATGATTCTGGTCCATATACGTTTGATCATAACCAAACACAAATATATGCACATCAAACATTTCCAATTACACAGTGTTTGCCAGTAAAAAATATTCTTAATGCGATAAATGGAAACAGCGCCTTAAAGTTAAAAGAGGAACATAAAAGCACTCTTTATACGCCACATAACAAATTAGCGTTAACAAGTAAATTTGATAAAACGATTGACCGAGAATTTGTAATGAAATACATTCATGATTCCGGTGCAAAGCATATAGAATTTAGTAAGGGGGTGCATGCCAACTTATATTCAACAAATAAAGAAGAATATACACAGTCATTAGTTGATTTTATAAAAAAATAATGATGCGAACAATTAGTTTCCTATAATATAATATATTTATTTTATATTATAGGTATTTAGTAATAAATATAATTTATTCTTAGTATATAGTTGAATAAGTATTTTATTTTATTTTGTTTTTATTGAGAATATTTTATTTACATGGACGAACCACAAGAATCACATTGTAAATTTAATGATAAAACGGCACGCTGTATCATTAACCCTGACCCGTCTGCAGTCCAAGATGATCCCGCGTGTTATAAAACGGACAAGGGTCGGTGTGCTGTAAAGAAAAAAAAGATTATTAAATTAAAACCAAAACCTAAACCTGAAGTAGAGTCAGAAGCGGTAGTGGTGGTGCAACAAGAACTAAAAGAATCTGAAGAAGAGAAAATGTCGCCACTACAACCGCCACTACAACCGGAAATTGCAGCAGGTCTCGAGGTTGATTTTCTTTATCCCGATTTAAATGATAAAAATTTTAATTTGAAACTTGCCGATAAAAAGGAATTTTATGACACGCGCAATACAGAGGAGGTTTTAAAAAATAAAGAATTTATTGAACGCGCTGATAAATTGTGTAATATGCCATATGAGTTACAGTCGCATCAATATTTTGTAAAAAATTTCATGTCTTTTCAAACTCCGTATAATAGTTTACTTTTATTCCATGGTCTTGGTTCCGGAAAAACGTGTTCTGCGATTGGAGTTTCTGAAAGTATGAGAGATTATTTGAAGCAAGTTGGAATAAAACAGGAAATCATTTTAGTTTCAAATGCAAATGTAAAAAATAATTTTAAAAAGGAATTATTTGACATTACCAAACTTCACCGAAATGAATCTGGAAAATGGACAATGAACGGGTGCACCGGAAATAAATTCTTGAAAGAAATAAATTTGGATTTATTTAATAGTGCAAATGATGATGAAGATGATTACGATAACTCTGAAAATGAAGAGAAAATAAAAATGAAAATAAAAAAACAAATCGATAAAATAATAAAAAAATCATACTCATTCATCGGGTATCAAAAGTTTTCAACAGTTATTCGAATGTTACTTGATGGAGATAAATCAAATATTAAAAAACAAAGAAAAATACCCAAATCAAATAAAAGAGAGAAAAGCGTTGAGGAAGATGTTGAGGAAGGAGAAGAAGAAGGAGAGGGAGAAGAAGAAGGAGAGGAAGGAGAAGAGGAAGGAGAAGAGGAAGGAGAAGAGGAAGGAGAAGAAGGAGAGAAAGGAGAGGAAGAAGAGGAAGGAGAAGAAGGAGAGGAAGAAGAGGAAGGAGAAGAGGAAGGAGAAGAGGAAGGAGAAGAGGAAGGAGAAGAGGAAGGAGAAGAGGAAGGAGAAGAGGAAGAAGAGGAAGACGAAGATGAAGGTATAAACATTAAAGTTACAACAAATGGAATTAAAAGATTAAAAAAATATTTCAACAATCGATTAATTATTATAGATGAAGTTCACAATTTAAAATCGAATAATAAAGACGCGGCTTATTTGTTGGCACTTGTAAAATATGCGGATAATATGCGACTTTTATTTTTATCGGCAACGCCCATGTTTAATGACGCAAAAGAAATCGTATGGCTTTTAAATTTAATGAGAGTGAATGATCGTCGTCCAAAAATATACGCAAAAGACATTTTCGATTCAGAAAACAACCTTTTGATAACGAATGGCAAAGAAGTTGGAAAACAGCGACTTCAGGAAGCTTCCATCGGTTATGTTTCATTTGTAAAAGGAGAGAATCCGTACACGTTTCCGTATCGAATATATCCTTCCACGTTTTCAAAGGAACACGCTTTAAGGCGACAAGAAAATGGGGATAAAACAAAAAGTCAATCCGGCTCTGGTTCTGGTTCTGTTCCTTATCCAAAAAATACATTCGACGGAAAGTCCACTATTCCCGGCATTGAATACATTGATGTTTATATTACAAAATTAAAAAAACATCAGAATCGTGTCTACATGAAAAAAATAGAGGAATTAAAAAACAAGAAACGGAATACAACATCGGAAGCATCGGAAGCATCGGAAGCATCAGAAAAAGATGAGGAGGAGTTGCGAAGACGACGCGACAAACTTGAAATTGAAGAAGATGAAAATATTGATGATAATGCGGCGCTATCGGGATACAGCATCAACGACTTGATTGCGTTGCGCCAAATACTGAATATGACATATCCTTATAAAAGCGATTTTGAAGAGGATATTGAATACACATATGGGGAGACAGGACTGGCAACTGTAATGGATAAAAACAAGGGTCAATACAAATATAAAAATCCAAAAGAACGGATATTTTCATTTGACCGAATTGGAGAATACAGTGCAAAAATCAAGTCCATATGCGATAACATTGTTTTAAAATATAATAAAATGAAACCATCCGATAGCACATTTTGCGAAGGCATTGTTCTCATTTATACGTATTTTATCGAAGGTGGCGCTATTCCAATGGCGCTCGCATTAGAAGAGCTGGGATTTACAAGATATAAAGGTGTTGGGGGGTCCAAATCACTTTTTGTTTCTGGAACGGTGGCAAAATCAAACGGGTTACAATATTCTCTTATTACGGGAAATCAATCCATCTCTCCAAATAATGATGCCGAAATTAATGCGCTGCGTTCCGATAAAAATGTGGACGGGTCCGTGTGCAAGGTGGTAATTATATCAAAATCGGCTTCTGAGGGCGTTGATTTGAAAAATATACGCCAAATACATGTAATGGATCCGTGGTATAACATGAGCGCAATTGAGCAAACCGTCGGGCGCGGCATAAGAACGTGCAGTCATAAAAAATTACCATTCGATAAGCGCAATGTTCAGATATTTTTACACGCGTCCGTCCTGGAGAGCGCCGCCGGATTCGAGACGGCAGATTTGGCCATGTATCGATTTTCTGAAATAAAAGCGTTGAAAATAGGAACGATAAGCAGAGCGCTAAAAGAATCTTCGGTGGACTGCATTCTCAACATGAAACAAAATGAATTCACGGTGGAGAATATAGACACGGAAGTGGACCTGCTATTATCAACCAGCGGCACAATTCGTTACCAAATCGGAGATAAATCGTATACATCGGCGTGCGATTATATGAAAAACTGCAACTATGCGTGCAGTCCGAAACCGAAGCAACAATCACAGGAAAGTCAAGAGCAAAGTCAACAAAATATAAAATTGGGAACATTCAACGAATCGTTTATTTTAATGAATGTCGAAAATATAATAAAAGTTATCAAACAAGCGTTTCGAGAGAGACACTTTTATAAAAAGATGGATTTAATTCATTTCATAAATCGCGTAAAACTGTATTCGCTACTTCAAATTCATTTTGCATTAACCCAAATGATTCATGATAAGAATGAGTTTTTGGTCGACATGTATGGAAAATATGGGTATTTAATAAACATTGGCGACTATTATTTTTTTCAACCGACAGAACTCAACGATCCGTCCATTTCCATATTCGAAAAAAGCACGCCGATTCCGTTTAAACGCGATAAGATAACACTGTCATTAAAAACCGAAAATGTCAAGAAAGGGCAACGGCAGCAACAGCAACAACAGCAGCAGGAGTCGACTGTAGAAGTAAAGAGAGTAAACGAGACGACACAGGCAAACGGCAGCAGCAGCACCGCCGAATTACAGGTTGAGCATATTATAGCCAGCATTGGATACACGCATGCGCTTTCAATCGATAGTTCATTGTCTAAAAAGGAGAGAAATGACATTGCAGACGCGCAAGATCCTGTATTAAAAATAATACCCGGTTCTATTCCAATGATATCACGAGACAGGAAATGGTACATTTATTGCTATGAAATGTTTGAAGTTATGAAGGGCGTTTTATCGGCTGAAGAATTGAATTGGTACGTGTTGGTTCATATTATGGACCATTTAACATTTGAAGAAATAAATGCCTTGGTTTTACATTTACATGCGTTGAACCAAATCGCAAATAAAATGAAAACGTCGGCAGAAACGACACCATTCGTCGCATCGTCTAAAATTAAAAACGTCGCGGTTAAAATTCAAAAAAATAGAGAGAGTGTATACAATAAAGCTCCTGAATATGCAGACCAGATATTAAAATATTTTCAAATGTTTATCACAAAAGATAAAGAAAATGTTTTATATTTATTTGCAGACAATCGAGAGAACACGAGAGATATTTCAAAAAAGATACAAATGTATTATAAAAAAGGCGAAAAAAGTCCGTGGATGCAGTTTCAGCAAGAAGAGTTGACGAGTTCCGAATACAATGAAATAAAATCGTCATTTCAAAAAAGTAATCTTGCAGAGTTTGTCGGATTCATGCAGTCCATTAAAGACGGTGACATTGTGTTTAAAATAAAGGAAGGGGGAAATCGGGGGAGCGTTTGCGCCACATCTCCAACAATGAAACGAACGTTGCAAGATATTTTACAATTAAAGCTAACGAATATAAACGTGCCTTCAAACATGACTCAAATCACACATTGCATTTTACAAGAAGTCGTGTTGCGACATTATAATAGTGTGAAATTAAATGACAAAATATGGCTGCTCAATCCAGTTGAAGCCATTTATTCGATTTAAGTAACATACATAATTGAAGTTTAGCATATTTTTTAATATTTTTAATATTTTATATATATATATATATATTAATCAAATTATGTCGCGAATAAATAGAGTCCCACTTACAAGACATAGGCAAAGACCAAGGTTAATTCTAACAACACCTACACCTACACCTCCACATTCTAACTCAAATTCAAATGATATAATTTCAACAAGTGCTAAAAATTTTGATATAGATACAGCCGTTGAATTAATGGAAATGTGTATTAATTCTTATGAACAGTTGACTTATTATAAAAACAACAACGCAACTCTTACCGGTTGGTCAATTAATATTTCTGATAATAATATTTATGATGTTATTGATATTTTAGATTCATATGAAACACAACAAGGTAAAGATGGTATTGACATTGTAACTAAACTTCCACTAGGATTTATTGCAAAAAAAAATAACCCACCACCAACTCTTCCCGATTATTACATATGCTTTCGTGGAACTGAAACAGCTAAAGAATGGGAAGATAATGGCAACTACAACAAAACAAAGTGTGTTTTTTTAAACGGTAAAGAAGAAGTGCATAAAGGTTTTCAAAAAATTTACATTTCTAGCGGTGTTGACCCATCAGAGAAAAGTCCTAGAGATACAATATTGGCGCGTTTAAATTCATTAAAAACTACAGATTATAGAAGATTATATGTTACCGGACACAGTTTAGGAGCAGCACTTGCTATTTTGTGTGTGACTGACATTGTAGTTAATACTATTCACAAGAATGCAATAATGTATAACTTTGCTGGCCCGGCAGCCGGCGATCAAAATTTTGCTTCCACATTTAAAAATAATATAGGAACAAATTTTTGTAACGGAGGAACTAACAATAACCTTTGTAGTTTTCGTGTAGTGAATATACGTGACAAAGTTCCAGATTTACCTCCGTCAAGCGCCGGTTATGTTCATGTGAATGGTTGTAGTGGGCAATCCATATGTAATAACGCGAGTGATACTAGTGTAAACGGGTTGTATCTAATTAATTTTGGTAACAATTTTATAGAAGCTCATCACGCTACATTATATCTTAGCACATTACAAAGTATAAGATTACAAAGTGGACAGTAAAAATTCATTTTTTTTCAATGAAAATAAAATTATAAATATGTGTGTCAAATTAATATAAATAATTATAAATAAATAAATAACAAAACATAATAAACAAAATTAATAACATAAATCATTTTAATTATATGAAAATTGAAATATGAATATATAAATATAAAAGTATATATTCAATAAATAATATAAAGGCAAACAAAAAGTTTTCAAATGGCTTCGTCGATGGAAACACGGCAACCAACACAACCAACACAACAGTCACGCGGTAATAAAAAAATATCTGATAATCAGCCGTCATCGGATGATGGAGTATTGTATTCGAGAGCGGTTTTGTCTCATAAAGTGCAGTTGCCGTTTATTATTGTCGGAACAAATATTGAAAAAACAATACAACACACGATATCATCGAAAATAGAAGGCAAGTGTATTGTTGAAGGGTATGTGAAACCGGGGTCTATAAAAATCATAAATATATCGAGCGGGACATTGAAAGGAAGGTTTATTGAATTTGAAGTGGTTTTTGAGTGCGGCATTTGTTGTCCGGTGGAAGGAATGCAGATTAAATGCTATGCTAAGAACATAACACAAGCGGGTATACGGGCGTTTACAAGCTTGGATGAAAAGAATTCGCCGGTCATCATATATGTTTCCAGAGACCACCATTCAACCAATGAATATTTCAATTCCATAAGAGAGAAAGATGCCATTCGAATTCGTGTGATTGGACAGCGATTCGAATTGAATGACAAACAAGTGTCGATTATTGGCGAACTCTTGCCCAAGGCGGCGACTTCTTCTACTGCTACGTCAGCTTCGGCTTCTAGTCAAGGACAAGGACCTATAAAAAAGAAGATTATAATTCGACCAAATAATCCGAAACCGAATGCTTCAGAGTAAAAAATATTTATTGTAATGAACTTTGCAACAAACTGTTGAAATTGTCTTCGCTTGGCTTTGCATCAAACTCGACAACATCGCCGGGAGAACGTTCCAGCTTGAATGTTGGATATCCTTTTACATCGAAAGCATTCGAGAGCGGTTTTCCTTCAGCGCTGTCGCAATCTACGCTCTTGAAAAGCACGTTGTAGTTTCCCACTTTCATATTTTGATTTTTTTCTACATATGCGTCCCATATCGGTTTTGCCGTTTTACAATGAGGGCACCAACTGGTTCCAAACATGTAAAGTGTCGCAGTTTTTCCATTAGGATCGGGAGCAGCGTCTCCCATATTCGTGGCATATCCTTCAATGTGTGAACCTAAATAAGAACCGACATAGTTTCTGTAGACGTATACTCCGATCCAAATGAACAAGCACGCTACAAGCAACATGACTAGAATGTGGGTTTTAGAATATGCCGTTTCAAGAGCGCCTTTTATATTTTTCGCGGAAAATGCCATGATTTGATTCCTTTATATATTATATATATTTATTATATATATTTATTTATTATATATAATATTTATGTTAATTACGAATAAATTTATAGTAAGTGGCTCTAGTAGTGGCTGGCTAATTTTAATGAGAATTACGATTGCGGCGGCGGCTACGTTTTGCTCTAGAATATCTACATTTTTTTGAACTCTTGGCGCATTTTTTGCATCTTGTTTTTGCAATCTTCTTGTTCCCCCCTCTCCATCTCCCTATTTGGTCCCATTCCCCCCTCTCATTATTATAAACAACTGTTCTACCACCTGGAGTATCCGCTACAACACGTCCAGTCCGATATCCCGTGTTAATCGGGGACAGATAACCATAATTTGCGTACATATCATTTCTCTCACTATCGAGACGATTTGCTGCTTGACCGAACGATTCAGCTGTTCCATATGGCACATAAGGCGTGGACATGATGAGATTGAATTAAATTAATAGTAATATAGTAATATATATAATATATAATACTTTATTTATTTATAATTTGTTGTAAATATTCCTCAATAAATTATTATTATTATATTAATTATAATATTATTTATTATATATATATAGTAACATTAGTAACACAGTGGACTACGATTCATTTAACATTTATAAAATGAATAAATCGAAATCAATAAAATATAAGAAAATGCATTCAAGCAAAAATAAAACAAGAAAAAATAAAAATAAATCTCTAAAACGCGTATTTTCAAAAGAAGAGTATAATAGCGGCGACGGAATGTTGACGTCGGTGTGGGGACCGCCCATGTGGCATTTTTTGCATACGATGAGTTTCAATTATCCTGTAAATCCGACCGCAGAAGATAAAAAGAATTATTCTGACTTCATTTATAATTTGAGGTATGTGCTACCGTGTAAATATTGCAGAATGAATTTAACCAGTAATTTAAAAGCCAACCCGCTATTAGAGTGCCATTTGAAATCGCGCGAAGCATTTTCTAAATTCATTTACCGACTTCATGAAATTGTGAATAAACGGCTCGGGAAAAAATCGGCACTATCATATTGCGACGTCCGAGAGAGGTACGAGCATTTTCGATCACGATGCACCAAAAGCGACCCCCCTCCTAAATTGTTTAATTTTTCAAAGAAGAAGGAAAAAGGATGCACGGAGCCGCTTTACGGACATAAAGCCAAATGTGTTTTACACATTGTTCCTCAAACATCGGACATTCCTTCACTTCAAGTAGATGAGAAATGTGTGAAATATAAAATGGATACTGTGGATACTGGTGGCGGCGGTGCCAATTAAAAGCAATAAATTATTACACCTTTTTATATAAAACTATTTATTTTATATAAAACAAACATTTTACAATACAAAAAAAAATATATACACATTATAAACAGTAAAATAATAATAATAAAGTAATATTAACAGTAAAAATGTTGAATAAAATTGATGGAGTTTTGTTTCTTATTTTAGCACTATTGCTTGGATTAATTGGCTCCTTTTTTTATACACCCGTTCGAGAGAATTTTATATCAAACCTTCTTCAACCAGGCGTATTTCCAGAAAGTGTTTCGAAACCGTTGCTTTATGGCGACTACCCTCTCCAAAAAGGCGTTTTAGGATTATCTGATTTGAACAGCAGGTCACTTTCGGCATTTTATCCCGTATTTCCGAGCAGTTATCTTCAACGAACAAATAACGTGCGATTCTGGGCAACGCCGAACGACGGAACATGCGCTCCGGCCAACATGTGCGGAACGCTCTATGATAACGCGACGCTCCGTATTCATAAATTTCCAAAGATGGTTCCATTTTCATCCAAACAAACGCGGGTCAACATGTTTGCATTCGACGAAGATGCCGCGTCAGACATTGCCGGAAGTAATTGTTAACGGTTAAATGGACGGTTAACGGGATTCAAGATTACAAGAATAGTCCTGAATGACAAGTGTTTTGATCATGACTATCAATATTCGTCACACTTGGAGTATCGCGTTTTTTAACGACGCGACGTTTAGGAGCCCGGTGGTCGTATCCTGTAACTTTTTCCGTTTCGACAATTTTCCAGAGTGCTTCAATTTTAACAACTGCCTTTTTAAACCACTCCTTGTCTCTCAAAACGAGAACACAGCTATACACTTCGAGGCGCCAATAAATGTTTTTGATCCATGTAATTGCATCATAAACATGTATCGTTTTTTCAACCCACTCATCAAATTCTTGTTTAGTCGTGATTTCAAGCGGAGCATATTGATAAAATGGCTTATCGTCTTTAATAAAGCAAACAATGACTCCGCGCCGTTTTCCGCTTAGGGTATAATTCCACTTTGTATCATCATTTTCCTTGTTTGAATCTGCACCGAATGCGTCTTCGTCTTGATATTCTATAAACTTGGTTTCTAAAAAGTCACAATCCGGCAAACGACACACTTCCATTTGAATTTGCATTTGAATCCAATAATCTTCTTTTGGAATCCCTGTAATTTCTCTTGAAACCACATTTTTAATTTCCAACATTCTTCCGTAAAGATGAGATAGTGGACACACATTAATTCCATCCGGCGACGCACCTATAAAATAATACGCAGGATTTGGATGTTTAATGCATCCAAATTCTTGGACTTTTGTGTTATTCAACATTTCGTATAAATCTTTTGATACTTTTTCATATTTTTGACCCCAGTGAAGCGGAGATTCTGTGTTTACCTTGTTGTATTTATCCGCATCAATCGGGCTACATTTTTCATATATTAGCTGATTTTGAGTGGACTGGCTGCCGAATACTTTCCAAACTGAACTTGCAGTAACTAATCCATGGCGGTGTTTATACCATTCGTCTGTTCTTTGTTCTGGCTGATATACCGATTCCAAATATTCTATTTTTTTTCTCATTTTTTCAATCCTTTCTTTTGATTTGTTTGCACTCTCCTCCTCTACATGTTCCTCTACATGTTCCTCTACATGTTCCTCTCCATTCTCCTCTACATGTTCCTCCACACGTTCGTATTCCTCCACACGTTCGTATTCCTCTACACGTTCGTATTCCTCTACACGTTCGTATTCCTCTACACGTTCGTATTCCTCTACATGTTCCTTTTTCATCTTATTCATTTCATCTTGTTTATAAGTTTCCATACATTTTAAAATAACATCCATTTCCGATGACGTTATATCTGTTTGCGTTTCCACATCAACATTGATTTTTGCTGCTGCATTTTTCTTCTTCATGATAAATATAATGTAACGTAAGAATACGTAAAAAGAGAATAAGAATATGAGAAGAAGCGCGTTTTGATATGATATGTTAATTTTAATTTTATGTTTATATTCTATTTTTATATTTTCTGAAATTTTAAATAAACAAATAAGCAAATCAATTGCAACGTGCAAAGTGCAAAGTTATTGCATTGTTCCCGTAAATCAATTTTTATTTAATATTTTATAAAAGGAATCGTTATTCGTATTTATATAAAAATTGATTTATACGTATTTTTATATAAATAATACACACTACACTACGTAATTTACGGATTTGTGTTTATACCATGGGATCAGGACAATCATCGTCGTTATTTTATAGCAAACCAAATTGCATGATTGTATCCATAGAAGGCAATATTGGGTCGGGAAAAACAACCGCAAAGGATAATCTGAAGGAGTATATTTTGCAAAAAAAAGGGTTGGGCTCAACCGTTTTTGTGGATGAGCCAACGGATGAATGGCAAACAATAAAAGATGAAAATGGTGTGCCGATTCTGGTAAATTTGTATAGCGATATAAAGCGGTTTGCGTTTCGATTTCAAATGATGGCATATATTTCTCGACTCAAGAAGCTGAGAGATGCTTTGAGAAATCCAAACACAAAAATTATCATTACTGAACGGTGTCTTATCACCGATGCGCACGTTTTTGCAAAAATGCTTTATGATTCGAAACACATTGAAGAAGACGAGTATCAAATTTACACAAGATGGTTTGATGAATTCGCAAAAGAAGTCGAACCTTCGTGTATTGTTTATTTCAAAGCATCCACCGATGTTTGCATGACCCGGATAAAAAAACGAAATCGTGTTGGCGAACAAGACATGCAATACGATTATCTAGACAAGTGCAACAGATACCACGATGACTGGTTAATAACAGATCCGACAGAGTTGATTCCGGTTCTAATATTAAATGCGAATGAGGAAAATGCCGACTATAGTGCCGATATTTATAAATACATTTACGACATTCACGCTTCAAAAATTATTGGCATATTGCATCATTTGAAAACCTATATTAATACAAGCAGTCGTAAGCACTCGTAAGCAGTCGTGTGGTGTGGTGTTTGTTCACGTGCCAATGTATAAAATGTTGAGTTGTTTTCGAGGTTTATATATTAATATATCCATTTCTCTCGATGTTGTCGGAAATAAATCGCGTCCATAAATGTCTTGAAGCAGCAGCCACTCAAACATTCCTCCCGTGTAAATAAATACATTTTTTATTCCAAGTTTCACAAGTTGTTCGTATTTAGAGCAAATGTTTTCATCGTTTGAATTGACTCCGTAAATAATAATCGTAATATCGTTCGAATACTTGTTTTTTAAAACCCCATTTATAATTTCTTCTTCTTCCTGTATTGGAATCGTGTTTTGAATTAAACACGACTGCAAATTTTTATCCATTGTATTTATAATTATATATTTATAACTATTTTCATCCGTTTTATTTTTGTAAGAGAACTTGCATGCGTGTTGCACATCTTCATAATTTATTTTATTTTTTGAATGACTCGACCCCATATTTATTTTTTTAGTATGTTTTTAATAGTAAATTTGGAAATTAAATACTGATAAAATTATACACATCTGTTTAATATTTTTTCTTTTTTAATAATTTTTTATAAATATGTTTTAAATATTTATAAAAAAAATTGATTATTGTAACAAGAATAAAAAGAATACTAGAAAAAAGGCGAAGAGAGATAAAATATGAATTATTCTGGTTCTAATTATTCAATTATTACGATGGATCCGAATACAAATGGCACGCTCGCCGAAGATTCAGTTACAAGTCCATACAATGAACGGGTAATGATTATTTTAATGTATTTGGGAATATCGTTACTATTTGGAATTCCAATTTTAATATTCCTTTTATGCCTCTATAAAATGAGGGGTGGCGCCCCGTGCAATTTAAAAGAAGTATGCTGTGGTTGCTGTTTATAATAAAATTTTTACAGAAATATTTTTTTATACACAACATTTTTATTTATACACAACATTTTTAATAACATTGTTAATCCACTTCTTCAATATTTGGCCCAGAACTCGCGCTTGCATTCGAAGGGCTGCCGGAATCAGAACCACCGGGATAAAGCTTGGACACAATTGGCGCAACAATGCCCTCCAACTTCTTTTGCTCGGCTTCATATTGTTCCGCCTCCGTATCCGTCCCGGACGCCGTTTCCAGCCAGTCGAGCGCCAATTTGCACGCGTCCTCAATTGTCGCGCGATCGCCGTCTGTCAACTTGTCTTTTACTCCAGGTTCAGATGTCGAATTCTTTACCGAATAAACATAGTTTTCAAACCCGTTTCTAGCATCGATTTTTTTCTTGTGTTTAGCATCCTCATCCTTGTATCGCTCCGCCTCCGAAACCATGCGCTCAATGTCGTCTTTTGACAGTCGCCCCTTGTCATTCGTAATCGTGATTTTATTCGACTTTCCGCCGGCTTTATCCATCGCATTCACATTGAGAACGCCGTTGGCATCCAAATCAAACGTCACCTCGACTTGCGGAACGCCGCGCGGCGCCGGCGGAATACCGTCCAGTTGAAACTTCCCCAAAATGTTGTTGTCCTTTGTTAGCTGGCGCTCACCTTCAAACACTTGAATTAAAACGCCCGGCTGATTGTCCGCATACGTTGAAAACGTTTGACTCTTCCTGCACGGAATGGTAGAATTGCGCTCAATCAACTTGGTCATCACGCCGCCAGCAGTTTCAATTCCAAGTGACAGCGGCGCAACATCCAACAGTAAAATATCTTGCGTGATTTTCGATTGACTGCCTGTCAGAATTGCCGCTTGCACCGCCGCCCCGTACGCCACCGCCTCATCAGGATTAATCGAACGATTCAGCTCTTTGCCGTTGAAATATTCTGTAAGCAAACTGCACACTTTGGGAATGCGCGTCGAACCGCCGACCAACACAATTTCATTAATGCTGCTCTTTGACATTTTAGAATCCCTTAGCACACGATCCACGGGGTCAATCGTGGAACGAAACAAATCAATGCACAACTCTTCGAATTTTGCGCGCGTGATTTTAGTCATGAAATCCGAACCGTCGAATAATGAATCTACCTCAATCGTCGTCTCCGTAGATGCCGAAAGCGTGCGCTTCGCGCGCTCGCATGCCGTTCTCAGCCGCCTGAGTGCTCGGTTATTACCGGTTGGGTCCTTCTTGGTCTTGCGTTTAAACTCTTGCACGCACCAGCTAACCAGCCGATTATCAAAATCCTCTCCTCCCAAATGCGTATCTCCTGCAGTAGCTTTCACCTCGAAAATACCGTCGTCAATCGTAAGAAGTGACACGTCGAATGTTCCGCCTCCCAAATCAAATATTAAAATATTACTTTCACCATTGCCCTTCTTGTCGAGACCGTATGCAATCGCGGCAGCAGTCGGCTCGTTGATAATGCGCAACACGTTGAGACCCGCAATTGATCCGGCGTCTTTTGTGGCTTGGCGCTGACCGTCGTTGAAATACGCTGGCACCGTAATCACGGCATCTTTCACCGCAGACCCCAAATAACTTTCCGCAATTTCCTTCATCTTTACTAGAACCATTGCAGAAATTTCTTCGGGAGAAAATGTTTTTTCTTCGCCTTTAAAATTTACCTGAATATGCGGCTTACCGCCGTCTTTTCCAACAACCTTGAAACACCAGTGCTTTATATCATTTTGAATACACGAATCGTCGATTTTTCTGCCAATCAAACGCTTGGCGTCAAACACCGTATTTTCCGGATTCATCGAGACCTGATTTTTTGCTGCATCTCCAATGAGACGTTCGCTATCCGTAAATGCAACATAGGATGGCGTCGTTCTGTTTCCTTGATCGTTTGCAATAATTTCTACGCGCTCGTTTTGCCATACACCAACGCACGAATACGTTGTTCCCAAATCAATTCCAATCGCTTTTGACATTCTTTCTTTCTTTTATAGTTTGATAATCTATTTTATCGTAGTTTAATCTGCTATTATCTTTTTAAATGATTTCAATAAATATTTAACTTCTATGTCCGTTTTTGTGTCATTTTGATATAAAATATATTAAAACAATTTAAACCAATTTTTAATATATTATAAAGAATTGAACTTTTTCATACAAGTTTATTTATTTATCATCCATGAGAACTAAAAAAATCAAAACTGGCACAGAAATCAAAACCGAGACAGAAATCAAAACCGAGACAGAGTCAGAAATGTTGTCTTCGTTAACTACTACAGGAACAGATGCAAATGCAGGCACATTATTGGTTGATACAATTGATGAACCAAAACTGCAAATAAATATTATAGATAATGTTAAAAATGATGAAAATGAAAATGTTGTTGTTAGCAACACGATTATTGTAGAAAAGAAGAAGAGAGGGAGAAAAAAACTTATTAAACCTGAAGCTACAAGTCATTTGATTCCGTGCGAACAAGATTGTAATGCCGACGGTAATGGCAATCCGGACACATTCAATAAAAAAGAGAAGAAAGAAAAAGAAAAAAAGGAGAAGAAACAACGTAAAGTTAGAATTTCAAAACAAGAGAAGCAAGAACAAGAAAAGCAAGAGAAGCAAGAAAAGCAAGAAAAGCAATTGGCGAATGACGGTTGCACTCATGACGGCGATAATGATGAAAATAACATTCAAGAACCGACAACATCAACAACAACAACCGTTGTTCATAAAAAACGAGGACGAAAGCCGCGAGGCGGCAAAATCATTCATGAAAATCAAATTCAAAAAAATAACAGTCCAGACGTTCCAAATATTATATTGCATTTGAAATGCGTTTTATCGGACTTGAAGAAGTCAAATGACCTGAGTTCCAACAAACTAGATAACTACTGTAGTGAAAAAAAAATGGAAATATTGTGCTATAATGACAATGACCAAGCTACTTCATTCTCTTCAGATCTATCTACTATGTCGAAATATGACAATGATTGTAAAACCAAAGACGACGTTATGGCGGAAAAAGAAAAGGACCGAAAAGAAGATAATTCAATGTCGTCGTCGTTGTTGTCGTCGTCGTCAAGGTCAACAATAAATCAAAAGTATGATCCTTTAACATTTTCTTCGAAAAATATACACCCCGCGCCGATTACCGAACCAACTCTTACAAAAAATGCGCTTTCATTTTCTTTTTCGGATAAAGAAGTGGATGACGGCGGCGGCGACTGTAGTTTAGATTGTAAAAGCGCGACGAATAAAGAGATATGGAAAAAAATTTCACAGCTTAAATTGAATTTTCATAAAAATGATGCGTTGGGTGTGCAACGTTCGGCGTGTTTTTGGGACACGTGTGAATTCGATACACCGCCGATTTATATTCCAATGTCATCAACAAAAGGGTATGGCTGTTTTTGTCATCCCGAGTGCGCAGTGGCTTTTTTGATGAATGAACATATCGACACATCTGTTAAATTTGAACGATATTATCTATTGAATTCGATATATGGCCCCATATACAATTATAATAAAAGTATTAAACCTGCAGCAAATCCGTATTATTTGTTGAATAAATTTTATGGCAATTTGACAATAAACGAGTATCGAAAAATGTTTCAGTGTGAACAGGTTGTTTACATGGTGAATAAACCGCTGACGAATGTTTTACCCGAACTTTATGAAGACAATAATGATTTTTTTATTGGAAATAAAATTATTCAAAACAATAACACGATTGAAATAAAAAAAAAAGGAACTAAAAATGCGAAATCTTCCATTATAAATGAAGCATTTGGTATAAGATAAATAGAAATTATTATTTCATTATTATTTCATTTATTATTAATATATAAAATTAATTAAATAGTTTTATCTAATTAATTTAGTTACGCAATGGAAATAATCGAAAGGTTACCAGATGATATTGTTTTATATATTTACACAAAAATTTTGAAGAAATACCGGTTTTGTAAAGGTCAACTCATTAAATTGGTCGATATAGACAAGTATTCATTTTTAGAAAGACACATCTATCGTCGGATTACCAAATTTTATCAAATTGCTTCGATAGACGCGAATGAAAAAAGATATCGCATAGATTACCGTATTTCAAATGTAAGTGACATGATGTCCAACAATAGAAAGGATTTATATATCGACGATGATATGATTTGCATAGAACTAACAGAAAGTGTGAATTCATTATATTATGAAGTTTCAATATTTCGGTTTAAACGGGTTGCATTTTTGAATAATGAAAAATTACCCACAATATATTACAAAGGCGGTTTGACTGATTATGATTGGGAGGTGGTTAATTATTCTTACAATATATAAGTTTATAAGATATGAATAAGAGAAATATGTATTATTTAACTATTTATTTATTTTAATCTATTTTATCTTTCATTATTTTTATATTTTTATTGCAATTTTGTTCGGTTTGTTCGGTTTGTTCGGTTTGTTCGGTTTGGTTGGTTCGTTCGGTTTGTTCGGTTTGGTTGGTTCGTTCGGTTCGTTCGGTTTGTTCGGTTCGTTTTTTCATTTCAATGACTTTTTTTATTTCTTCCATCTTTTTTGCCCGTTCTTGTTGTATCATGTAATTTCGCGACCCCGAGTCCATAATGTCTCGTATTACCGAATATATTTTCTGATTTTTTGTTTTTTTTTCATTTTCATCTTTCTTTACACCAATCCCCAAGTATTCGCCAACAACTTTCATTACATCATTGTTGCACGTTTCTAATTTTTGAGTTGCCTCGCATTCATCATAATTTGTTTGTGTCATAATAAATTGGATTTGCTGTTTTCGTCGGAGTTCCATTTTTTCTTTCAGCCATTCGTTTCTTTTTTGTTGCTCTTCTTTTCTTTTTTCCACATCCGCATTAGGAAGCGGATTTGGATTAATGGATTGTTCTTCTTGGTGATTATTCATTCGGTGCGTATACAGTATTGTATTAAATATTTTTTAAATCATATTAAACAAACATTTATATTATATATATCATAGGTTATCATAGATAAACTTTTAAATGAATAGCGAAGGATGTTTAAGCGGACAAAATAAAATGGTAAATGTGCACGGAGTTAGGTTTGATATATCTTCAATACTCAATGACGTTACAGCATCCATTCAAAATAATATTCAAAGATCATTGGATGGCGCGTTGAAAGATTATGAACTGTATAAATCAACCCACGATGCTATACTCCAACTACCGTTTGTTCGTGAACTTTACATTCAGAATCAAGAATTGATTTCTCAGCTTGAGATGCTGGAACAACCAAATTCGCAGTCACAGCCCATTCAATTAAAGATTGATGAACTTTCACCGCAACCATCCCCTGTTCTCATGCATTCATACTTTCAAACTGACTCAAATGACGACAATGATTACGATAATCATTTAATGAAAACTACGAATGAAAAATTATTAAGCGTTGGCGAAGAAGAAAGCGCTAGCGAAGAAGATGAAGAGGAAAAAGAAGAAGAAGATGAAGAGGAAAAAGAAGAAGAAGATGAAGAGGAAGAAGAAGAAGAAGAAGAAGAAGAAGATGAAGAGGAAAAAGAAGAAGAAGATGAAGAGGAAAAAGAAGAAGAAGATGAAGAAATAAACGCTAGCGAAAAAGAGGATGAAGAAAGCGCTAGTGAGGAAGAGGAAGAGGAAGAGGAAAAGAAAGAAGAGGAAGAGGAAGAGGAAGAAGAAGAGGAAGAAGAAGAAGAAGAAGAGGAAGAAGAAGAGGAAGAAGAAGAGAATGAAGAGGAAGAAGAAGAAGAAGTATATGAAATTGTAATTAAAAACGTTACGTATTTTACAACAAACGAAGATAGTGGAGATATTTATTCATCTGTAGGTGGTGATGTTGGCGAAATTGTAGGCAAATTTAAAAACAAAAAACCAGTATTTATGAAACGAAAATAAATAAGTAACATGTTTTAGAAAATAAAATATAAAATAAAAAATTAATAAACCTCAATAAAATGAAATTTATAAATAATAAAAATATGCCATTTTTTATTATTTTTATAGTTGTATATATTATATTATTAAAATATTATTATTAAAATATTATTATTAAATAAGAAAATAAAAAAATAAATCGTTGAATTAGAACATCATGATTGTTGAATATATATGTCCACCTGCAATATTATATTTAGCTTTTTCAATCACTCAAATTATAATTGATATGTTTAGAGGCGATACAACCACCGCATTTCTAAAATTCATTGTAATGATTGTATTTACAGTAGTTTTAAATTTATTATGCAATGCGGGACTTGGAATCATTTCATGGTTTATTGTTTTTATACCGTTTATTTTAATGACATACATTACTACAGTTCTCGCATTTGTTTTCGGAATACCAAATAAGGATGCTTTACGACCCCAACGACCCGAACGCAAATCTCACGAAGACCATGAACGCGAACGAAATCGTGATATTGTGGGCGGGTGCACCGGAACACGTTATGGTTGCTGCTATGATGGAACCACCGCTAAAGCGGATGACGACGGCTCAAATTGTCCCCATAAAAGAAATGACCATCCTCAATACCACCACCACCACCACAAAGATCCCAACAATCCTCAACACCACCACCATCACAAAAATCCCAACAATCCTCATCACCACCACCATCACAAAAATCCTGATCCTGATCCCAAACCCGACCCTGATCCCAAACCCGATCCTGATCATCACCATCGTCATCATAAACAAAGGTGTATCGGAACAAAGTATGGATGTTGCGACGACGGCGTGTCAATAAGACCTTGCCCCAAACTAATTGGCGCTACCGGAACCGGAACCGATTCAAGTGACCCTGATAAAATTGTTGGTGCTTGTGCTGGATCAGCGTTTGGTTGTTGTCCAGACGGAACAACATACGCCGTTGCAAACCCATGTCCTGTTACCCCTGCCGCTTCATAGAATCAATTAAATCTAACAATTTAATTTTTTTTAAATATATAAAATATAATAAATATTATACATAAAATATATAAAAATATTATGATATTATATATTATATTCTATCATACTATAATATTATATATTATTTACCTTTTTATATAAAATGAACAGATTTGTATTTTGTGAAAATATAAAAGAAAAATATCATACCAGATGTAATGACTTTGTTCAATCAGAAATAGCAGAAATTGAATTAAAACTTGTTGTATTATTCATTGGTTTGTCAGGAATCGTTTATTTAAAAAACAATAAAGAACTACTTTCCGAGTTTTTATTTCAATTTGGTTACAATTCATTTTTAGCAGCAACAAAAATATCAAATGCATACACGAAAATTAAAAATTATTTTGTTTCTTCTGTTTCTTCTGTTTCTTCGAATTCTACAATAAATCGTAAAAAAACCTATATTTATGATGAAGTAAAGGTAATTAAAAATGGCGTTCGTAATGCATATTTTGAAACTATGGCGACATTTAAAGAATCGTGTTATTTAGGAAATCCAAATTATTATTATGATATTGAAGAAGTTGTAGAGGAATCTAGTTCTTCTTCTTCTTTATCTTCTTTTGATTCCGATACGAATGAATGCACTTCTTCATCGCCATCGTCGCAATCGTCGTCGCCATCGTCGCCTTCATCTCATTATGATGAGACGTCGTCGCAGCCATTATTTGTAATGGAAACAAATGAATCTAGTAATACAATCGACTTTAAGACGTTTGATTTCATCATGCACACAAATTACATGTATCCCGAATCAATGGAAACATCCAAACAAAATTATACAAGGGTGTATAGAACCTTCACAGAAAATGACTACCATGCAGATAAGACGACGTATGAAAAATCGAATACGGAAATGATTATTTGCAATTTAGAAATAGAGGGCAATGATACCGAATATGAAATCGAATTATCACAACCCTATAATTTCAACGTTGTCGGAAATATTATTTTGGATAAAAAATTTGTTTACTGGTATATACTTAAAACATACAATTACGCGATGGATCCTTCTTCGAATTACAAAATTACGTGCATCACAAAAGACATTAAGACGTTCCAACTCGACCCGTCGTCTGTATTGCGCGTTCACTTGAATGAATATGAAAAGGTTGACCAACAATTCATTCTGCCATCGTCGTCGTCGTTATAAATTTTGATTTTATTGTTTATTATATTTATTATATTCAAAATTTATATACTTAAAATATAAATACACATTTATAACATTTATAATATTTATATTAATTGTTTTAAAAATCAATATAAATATATTATCTTATTAAGTTATTATGGCATCGTTCGAAGTAATTCAAACAACGTTGACAGAGAGAGGAACTAAACGCCACACACAAAATATAAAAAATAATACTACCAATACCATCAACACCAACACCAATACCAATACCAATACCAATACCAATACCAATAATATGAGCACTGTCAAATCAAACCATTCTGAAAATAATACAAATATGTTCAAAAAGGGTCCGGGTTCCAACTCCGATTCAAAAGATGTTGTTGTTGTTTCAACCAATTCAATCCTGCACGACTTGTCGGATGGGTGGATTCTTTGGGCGCATTTACCGCACGACACCGACTGGAGCTTGAAAAGTTATATGAAGATTTATGAATTTGATACCGTAGAACAGGCGATTACAATCACGGAAACTTTGCCGCCCGTTTTGGTTACCAACTGCATGATGTTTTTGATGCGAAAGGGCATCAATCCAATTTGGGAAGATGAGCGAAACAGAAACGGTGGGTGTTTTTCATACAAGATTCCAAACAAGGACGTGCCTGACGCGTGGAAACAGCTTTCGTATTCGCTGGTTGGAGAGACCATGTCCGATAATAAAAAGTTGCTGCCACACATCAATGGAATCACAATTTCTCCAAAAAAGAATTTTTGTATTATTAAAGTGTGGCTCGCAAATTGCTCGTTTCAAGACGCGGCAGTCATTCGCGAAGTCCATGGAATCACTTCACACGGGTGTTTGTTTAAACGTCATGTGCCCGAATATTAATATTTTAATATCAGGATCAGGATCTATGGTTGGGTTGGTTAACATTCAATTTATATTTATTACAAAAATATAAATTGAAAAGTTTTGAATTACGTTTTAAATATTCAGTGTTGTTAGGAACAAATCGATTCAAATATGGAATTTACGACGGGCAATAAATCCAAGTCCAAATCGGGAGTAGGCAAGTCAGGAATAAAGAAAATGAACAAGAAGGAGGCATCTGAGTGGTTTCAGGGCCTATCACGTGACGAGCAATTATTATTTAAACAAAAATCAAACTCGTCGTCGTCCTCTTCGGATGGGGAGAGAAAACCCAAAAAAGAAATGCATGAGCGCGAGCGTAAACTGATAATCAAACGACAATCCGAACATGAAGCCCGTATGAAAGCCCAGTTGAAATCCAAGACGGAAATAACACAACAAATGCAAAAGTGTCAAGAACTGCGCCGCCGACTGATTCCACTCCAAATGAGATTGGAACAGATGAAGCTGCACGAATCCAACTACACTTTTCACAACTGCGCGGATTCATCATCCAAATTCTTTTACAAACTTGGCATCTTGGACGCCAAGGTTTCAAACGGATTGTGGTTGATAAAAGATGAAGAAAAAGTCCTTTTCGATATGCATAAAAAACACCACTGCATCAAAAAATCAATCACAGAGATTATTGAAAAAACAACTACGCTTTCCAACCCATACACACGAATTCAAGCAAAAAATTATGCGGACTACGTCTACAAATTGGTGACAGGTGACGATGTAAGGGTTTGAAAGCGCACTTGTTGTTGTGGCGCTGTTGGCACTGCGGATTACTGTAACATAATGGCAATTACCATTTATTTTTTCGCACATTTATTCTTGGTCCTGAACCTTTTTTATTCATATTTTTCGGGTCGTATGACTCCTCTTCATCATCAGAATTTAAATCCTTGCTCATCTCCCAGAATTCTTTACTACCGAGTTTAAACGGCCCGTGCTGTTGCGCCTTGTACCAGAAAATTTGGTCCTGTAGCTTATTCGACTTGGCATTTTTATGTATCACTAAACACTCGAAATTTTCAGTGCATTGGTCCATGACTTGACAGAACGACTCGAATGTCGGAAACATTCCCGTGTAATTTTCATAGATTCGTCTTCGATTACCTAAATCCGGTTCTCGCAGGATAAATACATAGTCAATGTTGGTTCTAAGAAGTGGAGGGATACCTAAAGGATATTGCATTGTAATTACTAGCATAATCTTCCAGTGACGCCCGTTGAGAAAGAGGAGACGCATCATAGTGTCGCGGGTCCATTTGTTATCGAACAAGCAATCATCGAGGATGACAAAAGTTCGGGGGTCTATGGTGCTTCTTTTATATGATTCTATTTCTTTTTTCACTTGTTTCAGGACTGCTTTTTGTCGTTTCAGGATATTTTCTATGATGGCGGTATTGTATGCGTCGTGGATGAAGAGTTTCGGCACGTGTTCTCCGAAGAATCCGTTTCCTGCTTCCGTGCCTGAAATGACGGTTCCGATGGGGATGTCCTGGTGATAATACATGAGATCTTTTACAAGGAAACTTTTACCGGTATCACGCCGACCGATGAGGACGATCACGGGGCCTTTATTTTCGTCGGGTCTAAAACTGATGGATCGCATATCGAATTTTCCTAATTCTAAATTCATTTGGATTTATTTATATTTTTTCGAGAAATTAGAGAGAAGAGAGATTAATAGTTAATGTAAATGTGAATAATTATGATTATGATATAATGAAATAATATAATGAAATAATATATTTGGTTGATTTAAACTCATTTTTTTAATACAATATAAGATAAATAAGATAAAATAAGATAAAATAAGATAAAATAATTTCGAAAAAATCTGTAAAAAAAAATAAAAATGGTAATAAACACGATAAAAATTGTAAAACAAGGAAATTTTTATACAATCCGAATGATCCTAAAAAATCGTTTGATGTGTATATAGTCGCATTTCAAATCTTCAGCGGTTTAAATAAATATTTTTTTCGTAAAGAAAATATTTATTTGCACACGAATTTAGTAAATGATCAATCGCATATTCAAAATTAGAATTTTAGTTTAATGAAATATTTTTTACCACATTGGGACTTGTCATTACTGCGCCATCAACCGCAACTGCAACCCATAATCTATTACCGTAGGCGACTGATGCCCACTGAATATCAGCCGCACTAGCTCTACTTACCATATTGGAGGCACAAGTTGAGAACCAGCACCGCTGCTAAAATCTGTTGGTGGTTTTGGTGATAATTCTACTGAAATGTTCCAACCTGAAAGATCTTGGTTGAATGCGGAAGCGTTATAAAACATATAACTCATATCAGTAACGCTTGAAACATTCCATGCACCTATATTTTGGTTGAATGCTAATGCTCGACGAAACATATATTGCATATTAGTAACATTTGAAACATTCCATGCACCTATATTTTGGTTGAATGCGGTAGCGTTTAGAAACATTCTATCCATAGTTTTAACTCTTGAAACATTCCATGCAACTATATTTTGGTTGAATGCGGGAGCATTAAAAAACATTCTAGACATACTAGTAGTAACATTTGAAACATCCCAACTTGAAATATCTCCATTGAATTCGGTAGCGTCATTAAACATATTAGACATATTTGTCATATTAGTTGTTACGATTCTGTTGAATGGAATTGGATCTTGGGCGCCACCAGGAGTAAAGGGACCAGCTTCATTTATTTGATCTTTTGCATATGCATTGATTTTACTAATTGAGTCTGCGTCTTGTGAACTGCGCATAACGGCATAAACAACATTGTTTGCATCTGTGACGAAAAACGGATTTGAAGTTCCAGGTTGGTTAGAGCCAACAAATTTATAAGTTACACCATCCTGTATAACCGGAGAACTGATAACTAGTGAAGCTGTTATAGTACCCGATGAGTAAATACCAGCAGGCGCTTGTGTTGCTGTAATTGTGGTTTGACCAACGCCAATAATTGTAACTGTGCTTCCTGAAATGGTGGCAACATTCTCATCACCACTAGAGTAACTAAATTGACCCGTGCTGTTTGAAGTAGGAGCGGTTAAATTAAATGCACTGTCACCAAACGTTTTAGCCGGCACTGAAAAATTGCTTAATGACGGTGCCGGAAACCATATTGGAGGCACAAGTTGAGATTCAGCACTGCTAAAATCTGTTGGTGGTCTTGGTGATAAATCTACTGAAATGTTCCAATCTGAAAGATCTTGGTTGAATGCGGCAGCGCCATTAAACATATAACTCATATTAGTAACGCTTAAAACATTCCATGCACCTATATTTTGGTTGAATGCGGCAGCGTCATAAAACATATAACTCATACCAATAACGCTTGAAACATTCCATGCACCTATATTTTGGTTGAATGCGGTAGCGCCAGTAAACATATTATCCATATTAGTAACATTTGAAACATCCCACCTTGAAATATCGCCATTAAATGTCGTGGCGTAATAAAACAAGGAATTCATATTTATCATATTAGTTGTTACGATTCTGTTGAATGGAATTACACCAGCGGTACTATGAGTAAAAGGACCAGCTCCAGTTGTTTGATTTGTTGCATATGCTTTGATTTTATTAATTGAGTCCGCGTCTTGATCTTGTGCAGTGCGCATAACGGCATAAACAACATTGTTTGCATCTGTGACGAAAAACGGATTTGAAGTTCCAGTAGGTTCAGAGTGAACAAATTTATAAGTTACACCATCCTGTATAACCGGAAACCAATATGGAGGCACAAGTTGAGAACCAGCACCGCTGCTAAAACCTGTTGGTGGTCTTGGTGATAAATTAGGTGAAATTTCCCAACCTGAAAGATCTTGGTTGAATGCGGCAGCGCTACCAAACATATAACTCATATCAGTAACGCTTGAAACATTCCATGCACCTATATTTTGGTTGAATGCCTCAGCGATTTCAAACATACTTGCCATATTAGTAACTCTTGAAACATTCCATGCACCTATATTTTGGTTGAATGCGGGAGCGTAATAAAACATACTCGCCATATTAGTAACGCTTGAAACATTCCATGCACCTATATTTTGGTTGAATGCGGCAGCGTAAGTAAACATATTCTCCATACTAGTAACTCTTGAAACATTCCATGCACCTATATTTTGGTTGAATACGCCAGCGCCTTGAAACATATTCTCCATATTAACATTTACATTTGAAACATTTGAAATATTCCATGCACCTATATTTTGGTTGAATGCAGAAGCTCCACCAAACATATTACTCATATTAGTAACGTTTGAAACATTCCATGCACCTATATTTTGGTTGAATACGGGAGCGTCTTTAAACATATAACTCATATTTAAAACATTTGAAACATCCCAACTTGAAATATCTCCATTGAATGCGTAAGCGGTTGAAAACATATTATTCATATTTGTCATATTCGTTGTTACGATTCTGTTGAATGGAATTACACCAGCGGTACTATGAGTAAAAGGACCAGCTCCAGCTGTTTCATCTTTTGCATATGCATTGATTTTACTAATTGAGTCCGCGTCTTGTGCAGTGCGCATAACGGCATAAACAACATTGTTTGAACGGACGAAAAACGGATTTGAAGTTCCAGGTTGGTTAGAGCCAACAAATTTA
>Ga0214919_10000959_pt1 | contig 48842 bp, 51 predicted proteins | sample LL1503_MetaG_FD_177994 | JGI IMG/M metagenome (GOLD analysis project Ga0214919, IMG submission 177994) | Freshwater microbial communities from Lake Lanier, Atlanta, Georgia, United States - LL-1503 | ecosystem: Environmental > Aquatic > Freshwater > Lake | place: USA: Georgia | collected...
GTTCCACTCTGTAGCAATACCCATCATAAGTATTGGAGAATGGAGCAACGCTTTCCCCGGTGTGGAATGATATAACTGAACTAGCTGGAACAAACGTTGCACAAGTTCCTGGTATCGCTACTCTCATTACTGGAGTAATTAGATTCACTGTTTGGTTTTTATCTTTCTCTCTGTATAATATGCATTGAGCTAATTTATTTAATGCCGATTTTTGCGTTTCTGCATCAATCACGTCAACGTGTATGTCGTTTATCCATCCTGGAGCTGACATAAACATCGACCCACCACTTGAAACCCCTTCTTCTGAGAAATCCCCCATTACATGTTTTGTCATATTATTCCCCTCTTTGCATTTTGTTCCGACAGATCCAATAATTCTACAGTGTTTAATATTTCTTGGAGTAAGACTACTTAAATCAAATTTTGTAATAAACGATGAATCAACGCTGTTCCCCTTTGATTTAACTCCACAAAAATTGGGGCTCATTATCACCTTGCCGTCTGGTTTGCATATCAAGCAGCAATCGAACGACCCTAATATAATCATCAACATATCCCACAGCGTACTGCTTGCGGTAGCCCTATTCAGAACCCCGTTGCAATAGTTGGATACTTTACTATCTAAAGCATCATACAAAAACTTAAATGGCTCTGAGTCAGTTTTTATTTGCTCCAACATAGAAATAGCTTTAGCTTTTTCTCCTGCGTCAGCGACAACAAATCCATCGGTCGAGCTAGCACCAACCGTACTTAGCCAACCTATTAAACCACTGTTTTTGTCTCCGCATATGGCTTCTGGGAATGGCTTTTTTGTATCAAACTGCATAGAAACTCCACTTGAGCCCTCAATAAATTGTGATTTCTTCTGGTAGATATAGGTCTCTACGTCATAATTTCCGCCTGGGGTCATTCCGGGAACTAATGCCGAGGCCTCATCAAGCCATTTTGCTCTATGCTTCAAGTCTATCCCAGCAGTCAATTGCCCATTCATATTTGAGAAATTTACTGAGCTAACAAGACCTGTGAATATTGGCCCAGCGCCTGTTGCGCCTGAAATATTTATTGTAACTTCTTGGTTTGGAGTAAATGACTCAAGATCTTCTGGCTTTAGATACACAGTAGCTGTAGATATCTCATTAACTTGATTTACTATCCTTGCAGATACAACAGATTTACCATCGATAGTTACCTGAGGATATACTACGGAATCTTTTTCGGCGATAAAATTCATAATTTATTTTTATTGATTAGTTTTTGTTATTTCAACAATAGAGCATACCCCATCAATAAACATAAAATTTTTTCATGATCTCTTTTTGATGTAGTGTAAATTGAATACAAATCACTAAAATCACTTGAATTAACCAGGATTAATTGCTCCACGCTTGGGACAGAATAAACCCTTTCTATTATTTCATTAAAGTCTAGTACAAATGGGTATCTTATATTTACGTCAAAATTATGTATATCTGATGGGATAGTTGAAACTCCAGAAAAGCCTATTTTTATTTTTGTGTCAGGTATTGTTTTTAGGTCAGATATTCCTGAGTTAAATACAAATTTTAATATATTATTGGTATTATGTGTCTTGTAATCATATGAAACAGATAATTCGTCTTGCGAAATTTTATTAAAAGTAATTTTTTTTGTGTATATACTATCAGACGGCGCATCCTCAATTTCTCGTGCATTTATCATTAAATTAGCGTGATTTATGCTTGTTGAATAAGCTGCCCCAAAAAATGAATTTGATTCAGTATCGTTCTGTATTTTTCTTTTATCAAAAAGCTTGAGAGCTACTTTAGTTAACTTATTGTCTTTATATATTAAATTTACAATTTTTTTAGCTCTCCACGCCTGTATCTCTTCTGTGTCGTTTTTTGACATCTTTAATAATGCATCTCTAAAATTTTTTAAAGTTTTATTTAATTTTCTTTCAGAATAATCGTCTGGAAAATAAACATAATTTTTAAATTTTTTTGAATTCAATAAGAGAGTTCGTATTTCTTCGATCATGATTAAGTCGGTTTTATTATTGAAAATTTCATGTTGAATTGACCGTAGTTGAATGTACTCATGTCTCCGGTCAATGTCATTGATTCAAGATACCCTATATATGTTGCTTGGCCTGCTGAAATACTAACTGACCCCCTTTTTTTATATACGTTATTTTCGCTATAATAAGAATTCACATTACCAAAACTTTCTCCATCTGGAGAGGCACACTTAGCTAAGAAACAGTATCCGCTTATTTCTATCATTCCTACTCCTTCTCCCCATGCGTAACCAAATACGTGATCATCTAGTGTTTTGATATACTGGGTAACTTGATTCCTTTGGACCACTATGCCAGTCACAACAAGCACCTCTCCGCGTCCAGATATTTCTGGTTTCATGGTAACTATAGATGAACCAGTGTCTTTTGATTTAATTACATGACCCCTAATAACATTGTATATATCTGCCATAGTATATTTTTTTTTATTTTATTAAAACGGCCACCATCCGCCGTTGTTTTCTGTTTTAGCGGTTGCTGAGTTATCCGATCTTGTCTCTGTCTTTACTCCTAGTTTACTTGCTATTCCTTCGAGCAACCTAGATATTCTATCTACCGCTTCTTTCGGGTCAAAATTTTTATTTTTTTCTTCTTCTCCTTTTTCCAGTGCTTTCGCATCTATTCCAGCTTTTTCAATCTCTTCTGTTTTGTATTTTTCTGCTTTTTCAGCTATTGCTTGCTTCTTTTCTTCGTCAGTCATTCCAAACCTTGCATCCCTTTTCTCTACCTCTTTGGTGGCTTTTTCTATAGATTCTTTTTCTATCCTTTTGTATTCTTTTGTTGTTTTATTCTCTTTGTCGTTTAAATTGGCGTCTGCAATGTCCACCGCAGCTCCAAAGGATTTTTTTTCTTTTTCGGACATTTTATCCCAGTCTTTACCTTGCTTTTCAGCTACGTCCTGAGCTGTGACTTGCGTTCCGTCTTTTGCCTTTTTTTGAAGCTCTTTGAATGTGCTCCTTACTGCAGCGAATGCAGTAGCACCCATGTTTAAATTTCTTAACTGTCCACCTCTTTCGCTGCCGACATCCTCAATTTCGCTTTGTATTTCTGTCCTGGAAGCCTCTAGCTCTTTTCGTTTTGCGTCTCTCGCTGGGTCAGTAAGCATTATGGCCTTATCGCCTAAATTTTTTTCATCAAAATCTGTTTGAATTGATTTAGCGAATTTTCCTGCGTCTTCCTCACTTACCCCTAATTTTTCTTGTAATTTTGCCTTTAGGGCTTTTGTATCTGTTAAGTCTTCTTTTCTTAAATCTTTATCTACAAATTCTTTAATTTTGTTTTCGCTTCCTTCCCCTAATATTTGTTTCGCCAAGTTTCCAGTTTGGTTTTCATTTAGGGTGTCTGCAATATAGCCCTTTACCGATTTCTCCGTTGCAGGAACCGATCCATTTAATGTAGCCTTAGCTTTGTCGCTTAGCCCAGATTCTACTCTTTTTTTAAGTTCATCTGATGGTCCAACGTCAAATATTCTTTGCCCAGATCTAAGAGCTCTTGAGTACGTGTCTCTATCTATTTCCCCGGATTTTACAGCCTCCTGTGCCACTTCTTGTGCCCCACCAATATCTCCCTCATTTAATTTTTCCTGCATCCTCTTCTTTACTTCTCCCTGCACCCCTTCGTCGGATAAGGTATCCAGGGTTCCCATTACATCTGCTTGTGCTCCAGACCTCATGACTCCGCCCTGCAATTCTGCTATTTTTTGAGCCTCTTCCTCTACTGATGGACCTGTATACATTTTGCCGTCTCGCTGAGCTTTTTCCTTTCTTGCGTCAACGCTTGCCTTAGCAGACAACAGAGCATTTGAAGCCATCTCAGTAGCGCTTGGCCCCTTTATGCCCATTCCTTTATACATGTTCTTTACCACATCAAAATATTTTACAAGAGCATCATTACTCATGTCTACTACTACTGCTGTTGCCTGTATTTTTTGCAATAATCCAGTTACATCTGGAGTTTCTACGTCCCCCATCCCCTCTGTCAGGCCTTTTATATTCGACATAACCTCGTCAAGGGGCATATCCTGACCAAATACATTTTGGCCCTCTCTGGTCATTTTATTGACCTCTTGAATTTTTTGAATTTGAGTTGCTTGTTGCTCTTTGTTTTGTTCGGTTTGTTGCTCTGCTAAGACGCCAACACCGCTGCCTTCGCCTTGCTTGACTTCTAAAACCTTTTTAATGTCATTTATGTTGCCAAATTTTTCTATTAAATCCAGTGATTCGTTTTTTACTTGTTCGCTCTCGGAAGCAGAATTTTCAATTTGAGTTTGTTTTGCTTTCTCTAAGTTAACTTTATCTTCGGTTTTTCCGAATTTACTAACGGTTGCATCTATTTTGGCAACAACAGTTGATAAATCTGGTGTTTGATTTTGTTTATCGAATTCTTTAAATTTATTTGTTATCTCATCAAGTACTGAAGACGCACTGCCCTGAGTGCTCTCTCTATTTGCATCCTTTTCGGTATCTGTATTATTATTTGTTTGGCTACTTTCTTTTATTTTTTTCGTTACATCTTTTATTACGGAATATTCATCTGCATTATTTTTTATGTCAGTAGCATTATTGATGACTGATTCTATTTTTTCTCTAACTGACGGATCCTTTTGATTAGCTAAAATGGATTTAAGTACATCTATAGATGGACTTAAATCAGGTGTCTCAGCTCTTGTCATTTTTTCCTCAGCTTGTCTTAATTTTTGTCTTCCTTGGTCTATTTCTTTTTGAGCTGGGTCAATTCCTTTTATTCCGGCAGGAATGGCTGGTCTAGCCATTACGTCTTTAGCTATGTTTAAATATTCTTTATTTTTTTCTGCATCTGTTCTATTTTCATATTTTCCACTAAATCCACCAAATTGTTTATTATACGCTGCAACATTTTTGAATGTTTCTGCTCGATTAAACCCACTTGATTTATCAAAATCAAATTCTCCCTCATCGTTTGTAAATGCTGCGTCGAAGTTCTTTAGTATATTTGCTGAACCTATTGCATTTTTATCCATGTTTTTTATACCGGGCCCAGCCAAGCTGGATGAAAAATTACCAAATATAGTATTAAATGCATCAACTCTACTTCCACCATCTGTAACTGCATCCATCCCTTGTTGGATTAATGAATTTTGCCCCATTTTACCCAATCCCTTTAATTCTGGATTAGATGCCACAACAGATGGGTGCATCATCTTGCTGGCTCTCATTCTTTCTTGCATAACTGTGTATGCATGATCAGATGTCTGAGGCCTAGAGAATTCAGGAACCTTCATTCCAAACGCCTGCATTGCCATTGGGACAATCATGTCAATCATTGGGTTGCCCGTACTAGGAGATGACTTTGGGGCAAAGCCATGATTAGCTGGATTCCCTACTCCGCCAGTCGTATAAGGACCATACGGCGCATTAAATCCAGGGGGCAAATTATTGAAAAAATCTGACATTTGGAATAACTATTATATTATAAATTATGTTCGAGGTTCGTTATAGATATCTTACATAAATATATAACAATATTAAAGACCTTTTATTTATTTTTGCTGTCCGCTTCGTTGGCTTTAGGCATTTCTGGAAACATTTCCTTGTACTGAGCTATCAGGCTGTCCACCCCTGTTTTTTTCTGTTCTTTATTTATTTTTATATAGGGATAAGCACCCTCTATGAATGAATTAAAATTATCTATCCTACTTTGATTTGTTTTATTTATATTCTCCACCGATATATAATTAAGCCCACCCAATACTCTTATTTTATTTGTAAGTATATCTGCTGTATTTTCATGATCCATCCCACTGCAAGCAATATGAATTCTTATGTCTTCATAATTGCTTGGCATGTCATCTAGGCCCCTAGACTGTATTAACCCCCGTAAAAACGACTGCCTGATTAAGAACCTTTTACGGGTGTCGAAAAATTTGCGGACAGAATCTCTCTACTTAAGTCAAATAACTTTTGATTAAATTGTGTCATCAGCCCCATTAATATGTATATTTTTGAGGAAGAAAATTCACCAATAGGGCTTTTATCTATTTCGTCTAGTAAGTTAAAATCTTTCATATCCCACACGCTACTGGGATAAGCCCTATTTTGAATTACGTTATTTATTGACTCAAGCTGATAGTATAGGCATCCGTAGTTAAAAATATTTGTATACTCTTGTACTGACATCATCTTGCCGTCATTGTATGCTTTGTCAACTTGCCGTGATATAATGTCAGATTCTTTTTTTGTTTTATCTCTAAAAACAACATCCACTCCCATTTCTTCCTTTAAGAATCTCTGACTAAATGTGGCCCCACTAGCTGTACACTGCAAATATTGATCTCTGTCTTTTTCGGTTATTTCTAGTTTTGGCAATTTGAAGTCATTGCTATCTGGAATGACACTAATGTTTTTTTCAATTGCTTCTTCTTTTATCGTTTGTAGTTTTTTTTTCATTACTTATTGTTGTATTTATTGTTATTTAGGTACTGGCATATTTTTATATATTTTTTTACTAAATGATCCGCCAGTATGAGTTTGTTTATCTGCCGATATTGGAGTCCCGTCTTTTGTTACATTTTTTTCTTCATACTCCACGTAACAGCTTTGAAGCATTCTATCTTTGCCTGGGTAAACTGATTGCCCCGTTATATCTGTATCTGTGTTTTGATCTGGAGATGAAGAATACCATTTTCCTAGTTCGTCTTTATACTGTCTTTGCCAGAAACTTTCAAACCAGTAGTACTCATCAGTTTTATACTCTTTGTGGTCCCTGTATCTAAAAGATATAAGATTATAATACCCCTCCTGCCATGGGTTTCTTATGGTTCTTGTTAATTTTACGTTAGCAAATTCAGCTGCCTCTCCAAACGATTGATACCTTTCTGGCTCAGTTTTAGGAATTTTAATTGGCCCTTCTGGTCTTTTGTAGGGGCCACAAAGATGGGGATCTGGGCTGTCGTGAGCATATATTCCGTTTACATAGCAGCTCTCCACAGCAACTAGACTTTTTTCACAAAATAAATACTCTTTTGAGTATATTGTTTTTTCAAATAGCGCATACTGTCCTCCTTGTATTGTCCCCTCTGCAATAATTACAGTTCGCTCTCTCTGTGATTTTTCTTTTCGATTTGTTGTGTGAAACATTTCACTTCCGTCAGCCCAATGAAGTGAGCTACTTGACCTAAGAAAAATAAATGGGTGCTTACTTGGACAACTGGTCTCTTCTTCTTCGGATTCGCCCATTACAGCATATACAAATTTAGCAACCTCATTTATATAAGGTGCATTATTTAATATTGTGCTATCAGTTCTAAGTACTATCCCAGGTACGCTATATTTTTTACTTTCTTCTCCTATTGAGTCGTGACATGAATTACCTACTTTTACTTCTTTTTGCGCCTGTAATGCAGTTATTTGTATGCTGCCTTTTGTCGCGTTTATTAATGTGTCAGTCCCAGAACTCATTCTAATCTGCTTATTAGTAGAGTTAATATCAATTGCTTCTCTTGATTTTATTATTATGTCGCTAGCTGCAATAACGTTTGTGTTCTTTCCAGAAAAAATATCTATATCTTTGGGGGCTGTTATTATAATTTTCCCAGATCTCAATTCTATACTTGCTCCGCCAGCCTCCCTTAATACAATCGAGCCGTCTGGTAATATTCCACAAAAAGATTCACCCTCTCTGTACGGTACTTTAACTTCCGCAAGTTTGTTTGCTATTTCTGTTTTTGCATATTGAATCTTCCCAAACTCGCAATATTGCCCGGCCCCCATTTTGGGATCACTTCCATGTTTTATGTCTGGCTTTCCCCAATCTTTTTTATAATTATCAAATCTTTTAAACCTGTATGCTCCAGCTGACTGCCATGCAACATAATCTCTAGATTTACACCCAAATGAAGCAGGATGATCCTCGCTTGACGATATCTCAAATGGTTTTTTTTCTAGCTCGGCCTGTATGAATTTATCTCCATCATCATACGGAGTGTCTTGTTCTTTTAGCTTTATTGCAGTATATATCCCATTAAGTTTTTGCATCCAGCAACTCACGTTTGTCTTTTGGCTAATTATACCAAGTTCGTCATAGTATACCTCAGATAGTCTTTTCCCTTCTTCAAATTTACCGTTAGACGCTATATCAACTCCACCAGCAAAATACCCAGAATTTAATGAAATTGTGTGATTTTTGTACTGATCTTCAACATATCCTAACATAGTTGGGGTTGTTAATACTTGTGTGTTTGAGTTGCCGTAATCTGTAAAGCTTCTTATTCTAAACGCAGAATTAAAAAAGCTCAAATTGTGCGCAACAACATCCATTAAATCATCTGTTGTGTGTAGGTTAATGGAGCATAGACCACTACCCTGGAGTCTTAGCAGTAATTTTGTTATAAGAAAGGCTACGTGATGTTCTGTGGCTTTTATGTTTTCCCCTGGGATAAAATCATTTATTACATTTATATCCTTGCATTCTAAATCTAACTCCTGGCAATCAAATGTTTTAGACTTTCTTATTTCATGATACGTAGTTTGATATGGAGCCCAAAGTGGAAATGTTGGCTTAGCTCCTTGTGGCACTGTTGTTTGATTTAATACTCCAGATAATATCCATCCATAATTTGTGTCTTCTGTCTTGGCTATAATAACAGTGTCACCAATGCCGGGAGATGTAACGTCAGTTAATCCGCTAACATTTGATTGCAGCCCGGATCCATATGTGCACTTTACAAACCCCTCGAATCCGGCCATCACAAGGCATACATTTTTTTCTGGGAAAGAGTCCACAACCCTTGCAATCATTACTTTTGTATATCCGTAATTTGACGGATCTCTAAATACATAATCGGCTTTTAGGCCCTGTGATGGGTCAGAGGGGGAGCTATACCCGCTGTTCATTATCGGATTGATTTGAGTGGTCGGAAATATACTTGGCATAAAAAAATAGGGTAACGTAAGTTAATACGTTACCCCAAATTAATCAATCATTAATTTACTACTCTTTTTAATCCTCCGTCATTGCCACAAAAGTAGCCTGAAGATTTTCCCTAATTAATAGATCTTGAGTTGTCATTGTAACTCCATACTGGGTTATAAAAACTCCAGTAAGGTGTTTTGCGGCAAGTGTTGCATTTGCGGCTCCATTACACCCAGATGATGCTTGAATTACTACTGTACCGCCGCCTGCGCAAGAGTTAAATAATGCTTTATTAAACTCTACGGTGCTCAATATCTTACCTACAGTTAATTGGCCAACCGCTCTTCCCAGGTTCATGTAAACAGAATTTGAGCCAAGCTCAAATATCTGGTTAACTGCTTGGGTGTACTGCGCCTCTACGTTTTGCACTAATGCTCCAACTCCAGTGGTTGTAGCACTAGATATAGTCATTCTTGCCGTATCCGATGAGTAAACTCCTCCAACTGGCACTACTGTTCTTCCAAATATATCGCTCATAATTTTATTTCTATTTTTTTGTTTTTTTGTTTTTTTACACTACAGTAAGCTTAACTTGAATGACGTTTACTGGGTAAGGTAACGTTAATTCAATTTCTACGTTAACTCTTGTTCTAATTAATGGATCAGTTTGCAGTTTTGTTATTTTAAAATCCAATAATTGGGGTCCAGCTTTTACTGTAACTGCATACCCCTGTAAATATGTCAATCTGTCAATTAGCCTTGTTTTTAATAGTTGTTGGAAGAACGGATGGTTATTCCATTGTCCAATGAATTGCTTGAGATCTTCTCTTATGATCTTGGATATAGAGTCAAGGTTTGTTGTGATGGATACTTCAGACATGTTGTCATCGGTGTAGTCCGTTGTCAACTGATGCCTATTGAATATTGCTCCAGCAATACCATTTTGGTCTCCTTCTTGGTCAATGATCCATGTGCCGCCTTGGGCAGCAATGTTCAACTCAGATAAACTGAAATACGGAGTAGATCTGTCTGCCTTCGTAAACCCATTTAATATCACGTTTGTTACAGGCTGGTGCGGGGCTACACCGGACTTTAATCCAGCGATAGCTGCAGAACCGTAGTATCCGGCTACCGTATCTGACCCATCACGAAGCACGTCTGGCCATGTATTTACAACTCTTCGATTGCCTAGTCTGCTTGAGTTTGCTGCAATTGCCTGCGCTTGCTCGCGTCTAGTTAAATTTCTCACAATTTCAACTCTGCGCAATGAGTTAATATCTCCGATGGCGGATGAAAACGCTGGGTTCGAAAGAACCAAGTTTTCTTCGTCTCTAACGTCAGTAACCTTGAATGTCTGAAATGTTTGATTTCCAAGTGCGTCAATACTAAAATTGGATCTCAAAAAGTCTCCAGCTCTCACCTTGCTAGTCAACAGTGTAGCGCCAGGAATAGTGACTTGATTATACACGGCTGGCGAGCTTCCTGGGAGAATTGAAACAAATCCAGTCCATGATTCACCAGTTTCTGTTTTGTCATACATGGATGAAATAGCGCTAAAGTCTTGGTTAACTATTGCAATTCTTTCTCTCGCAATGAGTTCATCACTGGCCGATAAAACGTGCGATTTAGCTGCTTGGATGATTTGCTCGTCATTAGTCATTGGGCAAATGTAATAAGCAGTTACCTCACTCAACGTAGCGTCAAACGCTCTATTGTATCCATCTACGCTATCTTCGTCCACTGATACTGCGTAAACTCTTGTTCCACCGGAATTTTCCAATGCTTTCCATACTCCGTAACATAACTCATTTCTTGGATCTAGTTTACCTAATTGAACAGGAAGAAGAGAGACATCTGAAATTGAAATTATTCTATTGCTTTTTTCAACCTGGATTGCTTCAAAACCAATTTTAATTTTGGCTTTCTTAAGTGGAAGCATAGAAAATGCGTTGCTGAGTTCAGTGAACTCGGAATTAGAAACTAAAATGTCGCTTTGAACGGTAAGCTCTGTCAGATCTTCTGAAAGCTCCCAAGCTGTGTCGCCTGGTCTAGGGTATCCTGATCTAGGTACAACAAGCGATTCAGTCCTGTAACACAAATCAATTGATATTGCGCCAGTCACGGAAGATGGGATTGAATCAAGAAGTTTAATTTTTCTGGATTCGCCAAGTGTTGCTGCGGCCACTGGAATATAGAATGTATCGCCTGTTGAAAGGCCTGAATTTGCGTACGCAGAGAAACTGGCAGTTAATCCAAGTGACCCTAGGTAAAAATCCTTAGATGAAGAAGTGATAGTCTGAGGACCGAAAGAATCAACGTTGTTATTAGTTGTTACTACAACCTGAACTCCGCTAGAGAATAACCCGCCACTGATTACTTTAACTTCGTAAACAGTGTTGAATGCTCCAGAGTATGAAGCTCCAACGGGCGTTGTTGAACTGATCTGCGGAACTTCTGTTTTGTCGTGTGCAATCGAAACATCGACTACATATTTTTCTACCGTAGTGAATGGGTCAGTCGCATCAGTGCCAGAGAACTGAATCTTTAATCCATGGCTGCCTACAGCTAGTTGATTACTGGCTATGGCTACGTTAGATTTATTGTCTCCATTAACGCTAGTGATATTGAATCTAGCAGTAGCGAAATTTCCACCAGTTACACATGACACGGTATAGGTATCTGAGCCAATGCCATTCTCAAGGTCGCCAGTGTATTCAGATCCAGTAACGGCGGCAGCTGCTCTGTCTAGTGAATTAGAATTGCTGTTTGCCAAATCAAAATTAAAGATTGCTGTGGTATCCAAGTTTGACACATCACTAGAAATTGTGCCAAGTGTTGCTGGAACGCGGTCTCTGATGAAATCAAATATTCTTGTGGTCAAAACCTCTACGCCATTTTTATACACAATTACTCCATCGCCCACTTTTGCATCTCTGTTTTTAAGTAAAGTATTTCTAGATGCTGAAATTTCGGGGTGCGCAACAAATCCGTCTCTAGCTGAAGAAATTTGTATTAAGTTTTGAGATGAGCCAATTGATATATCAGATACTGCATCAGTGGATGACATAGATGCATAAGAAGCAAGCAAATCATTCAGCTCAACGTAAACTGAGTCTTCAATTAATTTATCGGTGTCTTTGATGCCTTTAAGTGTATATGTCTTGTCGGATACAGAATCAAAAGATCCGTAATTAGTTAAATGATCATCGTTGCTGTCTTTTGTGTCCACTATTGTTTTAAGTGGGCCAACTATAACCGCAATCAGGTCTTGGGTTGCGCTTGCAGGTAGAGCAACAAAATCTTGCTGAACTATAACCTGGGGAAGTAAGTATGTTCTATTTGCCATAAGTTTTATTTATTATTGTTTAATTTTTCTTTTTTTGCAAACTTTTTCTTTTCAAAAGTCTTTAAATTTTTGACTCGAACAAAATATCTTTTATTTTATTATCTAATACTAAGTCAGAAAATACAGTCTTAACTTTAAGGCTTTCAATTTCCACTCCAAGTATCTCTTTATATTTTAGCTCGCATAATAAATCTGTCACGAAAAATTCTTTATATTCTTCTATTTTTTGTGTTTTAGACATTTGAGTTGGCCTGAATTTCTCTAAACAAAAGTATTCCGAAATTTGATGACAAAATGTAGATAAAAAATATTTAACTTCAGTTGCTAGCTCTAGGCTAGACAGCATGTTCTCGGATACGCATCGAAAATTTAATGCGCTCTCCATTACATTAATCATATAAGAAGTAGAATTGGTTGGGTCAAAATGAGAAAAATCACCTAAAGTTTGTTGGGGATAATTTGTTCCATTTATTGATACAAGTATTGATGGCCTTTTTCCTATTACAGATCTATCTAGGCTGAACTCTTCACTAATCCATATATTAGATACTGATTGATCTTTTTCCCATTTATAGTTCGAGTAATCAATTGCTATTCTATTGCTTGTTCCAAAATACTGTTTCAATGCAGCTACAAAGACTGACAATACATAAATTGGACTTTTTAGTCTATGTCCTCCATGGTTATCTGAAGTTGGATATAGAGGGACTCCGTTAAACGGAGAAGTTAGGTGGCTTGCGCTCATGGTAATATTAGCTTGTGTGCTGGGTCAGTAACTGGAAGCCTTGATATAGTTACTTCTTGTTTTACTTTCATGCCTCTGAAGTCGTGCGACATTACTTCCTGTACCTGATAAAAAGTATTAGATTCTTTTTTGGCCCATATATCTCCAACATTAATAAAGGGGTAAGGCATGGCATAAAATTTAGTTATTGCTTGCTCACTTAGGCCTAAATCAGTATTTGGCATTTTATTTGTTTTGCCTGGTGGCTCTTCCATGTATGCAACAACCATTTTTTCAACAGGCCAATATGGTTGCTTGAATTTTTTCCCAAGTCCCTGATCGTCCTCTACTCCTATTGGTTGCCCAAGGATAGGATGAACATTGTCTGCTGTTTCTCCAAATGTTCTAAGTCTGAATAAATATCCGTCTGCTCCAATATATTTTTTCAGTTCTAGATTCCATCTCCTTAGCATCTCTCTATACCTTAAATAGTCACTTCTGGCTGGGTTGCCTCCAGCTCTATTAGTAGGTGAGCTTGTAGATAAAATAGTTGTCCCGTTTTTTGCTATAATTCTAAACCACGCACTATAAGTATTGGATAGACTTCTTTTATTTATATTAACTGTGGCTGTGTTAACATTTGTTCCAGTAAATACCTTTTCCCACCCAGTTGATTCGTTTTCAGACCACTCTACATCAAAAGTAAAAATTCCATTTCCAATGCCATTCCACTCGACTCTGTATTCACCTAAAAGGGTAGATGGGAATACATCTAATTTTGTGAATTTAAATGACATTTTTAAAACGCCCTAATGTATCTGTATTGTCCGGACACGCTGCCAAATGCTTGTTCAGCATTTTTAGTGACTTTTATTGCATGAATTCTTTCCTCGAATTCTTTCATCATTATATTTGCTATCTGCAAGTATTCTGTGGTTTTGGCTTTGTCCTGGATTGTTGCCCCATCTTTGGTTTGAAAGTCTAATCTATTTCTTGAATAGTTTATGGCCTTAGACCTCATTAATGTTGCAGACGCGCCAATCATCATTTCATACCTATATGGAAAATCCTCTACGGTATATATGTCAACCATTGGGAGGGTTGAATTATATTTATCTACAGTGAGCTGCATTGCTGAATGAATGTCCTCATCGCTATACTCAACTGAGTCCAGTAAAAAGTTCTCAGCGGCTGTCCGGTCCATTAAAAAGAACCGAACATCCTGAGGGGTTACAATCTGTGTAGGAGTAGTGATAATTGTGTTGTGGGGTTGTTTTATTTGGACTGTCTTGCTTGTCTTGCTATTTCATGGTATTTGCCCATTTGGTCAATAGTGGAATTAGACATAATAGCGTTTAATATTTCAGCTCTAGTCGATACTGTCGCTTTATTAAGTGAGTCTTGAAGGTGTTGAACACCTGGAATGTTTGATTTTAGTCGAGGGTCTGCTGTCAGAGCAGCTAATTCTAATTTTTTATTAGTATCTACTAATCCGCGAGCAACGGTTGGCAGAGCCATTGTGCCTAATGCTCCAGCTCCAGCGCCAATTGCTCCACCACCTATCAATCCCTTTAAGGATGCCTTTATTCTGCTCTTTTTACGTCCTTCTTCATCATAGCCAGGATCACTTACTAATCCTGATAAGGCTCCGATTCCACCGCCAGCTATCGCGCCAAGTGCAGCGCCCTCGGGAGCAGCCCCAAATGCTTCTGACTGATTAAATGGTTTGTATGATAAAAGTTTTTCTTTTAGTGTGTCTAAGTATTGATTTGCGTATTTATTCATAGTTTTGAAGGTGATACTTACTTTATCCAAAAATTTTTTTGAATTCAACTAAATTTTTAGCCGTTTCGGGTTTATTGTAGCCCGACATCGTATCATAATCCCAGTCACCAGATCTATTAGATCCAGCTGATTCTATATTTTTTAATATATTGGCAGAAGCCTCTGAAGCGTTTTGCATCCCCTTAATTGTAGTTCCGCCAAGCTGATTACCCATGCCCCCCAATATTGTTTTGTATGCATCCACTCGGCTTCCACCTGGCGAAAGATATTTATCGTACACAGATTGAAATAGTTTATTTTCTCCAATCCTTCCTAGTTCTTTGAGTTCGGGGTTAGAAGCCAAGATTGATGGAGTCATTGCATCAGCGAGCCTGCTTCTTTCCTGCATTTTTGTGTAAGCATAATCAGATACATTAGGTCTTTTAAGGGGTTTAAGGAATGGTAAAAAAGATTTAATATATCCATGATTAGCTGGATTTTGATCAGTGTCAATGTGCTCCGCACTATTTAAATCCAGAATACTCGGAATGAGACCTTTAAGTATATTCAAATAGCTTTCTGCATACTTATTCATTTTATTTAATAATTCTTTGTTTTATCTTATAAGTTCTTGTCTTGCTCATCTCAGCAATCCCACCGATAAGATTAGTCGTGCCTTGGTCTATTTCACCTTTTGATATATTTTCTATAAGTGACTGAAGGCTATTTTCAGCAATTAATGCAGAATTAAAGAATCCGTCTTGTGAATAAAACCCAAGCATTATTTTAGCGGAATTATGAGGTAATTCTTTTAAATTAGGAGTTGATCCAGTTCCAATCATATTTTCAACTACTGAGTCATAGCTTGATTCTATTTCTGAGTAGCTATCTCCAAAGAAGCCATGGTCTGAGAAAAAAGATGGGCCAGAGACAAGATGATGAAAATTATGATATAAAAACTGCATAGCCCTTAAATGTACAGCAAGTGCCTCTAGTGTGTTTTCCTCTTTATCAATAACCTCTTCATTTGTCTCCTCTCGAATTTGTTCCTCGGCTATTTTAACATAGCTAGCTATTTTATCGTTATCAGGGGTATTATCCCATGATCCTATAATTTCTGGGTATGCGGGTTCTTTAGATTTATCTGTTGCTGTTTTTGCTTTATTGGACTGTGAGATCTTGTTCACGATAGACATTACGCTCTTTAAGTTTTTTTCATTCATATGTGTTGTATTTTTATTATATTACCTGTCTGCAATCTATTCCATAAAAATCAAAAATTTTTATAGCATCTGTGTCCCTAGTATATGTTTCTCTATATATAACCGTTTTTACTCCATGAGCCGCTATATTAGTGGCACATGAAGAGCATGGTAGCAGCGTGCAAGCAATCAGCCTACATTCACCAGCTTGAAACAAAGATAGCAGGTTTGCTTCTGCGTGAATCATATATGGTCTTCTTTTGTCTCTATCTTCCCAGAAGGCTGGTGGAACATTTACCCCAGTTGCTAGTCCGTTGTATGAAACGCCTATTACTTTATTTAAGTGATTTAATGCACATGCTCCAACTTTCATAAATGGATCTTCACTCCTGAGTGACGCCACTTCTGCTATTTTTAATGCGTATTCTTCCCATGATATTCTTTCTTGTTGTTTGTTGTGTATTGTTGTTTTCATCATTCCTGTATATAATAGATACTATGATTATAACCAAAATAAAAGACGTTATTAACGGAAAATGCGAGATAAAAGACAAGCGTTCAGCAAAGTGGCCGACTGTTAGAAAAAATTTTTTAGTAGAAAACCCTAAGTGTGCTGTGTGTAATGGCAAAGATAAATTAGAAGTTCATCATATTAGACCATTTCACATTTCTCCAGAATTAGAGCTAGATCCATCAAATTTAATAACTTTATGTGAGAGCCGAAAAAAGGGGTTAACGTGCCATTTATTGATGGGGCACCTAGGCAATTACAAAAATATAAATAAAGATGTGATAGAGGACTCCTCAATATGGAATAAAAAACTTAGTTGACTGTATTCTTAATTTTATAAAAATTTTTTAAACAATTAAGTAATTCGTCAGATATTTTGTTTTTGCCTAACTTAATCTTGAAAAATAAAAACTCTATTATTCTCAATTTTATCATTTTTTTTTCTATATTATTTAGGTTTTTTTTATTTTCTGTATTTACGCAAGATATACAATAATTTGATAAATGAATTAAATGTCTATCTATTGATTCAATTTTTTGAAAAGATTTAGGCATTTCGATTAATCTAGAATCAACTAATTTGTTTATTTTAACGGATTCGTAAAAATAATCATCACACAATAAAAAAAATGACTGGTCGTGGAATATTTTTAAATCCTGCTTTTTAAATTTTTCTTTTATATCGGGTAGATTTTTGTCTAGGTAATTTATTATAGAATTTATTAACGATAAAAACTGCGCTGGAGTACCAGAAGCAAAACATGGGCAAAAATTATCATAAAATGTCAGATCATATGGAATGTGTGTATTTAGACATAAGCTGTTATTTAATAAATCATAATCAGACACAAAAAAGGGCTCATCGTTTTCATTAACTGTACTATATGCAATCCACCTAATAAAACAAGAAAGAGCATAATCCTGTATGATTTCTCCAGTTATTTCTTTGTGAAAATATTGTATAGACGAGTATATTTTTTTAAAATCTTTGCTTTTTTTTGCGTCTTCTGGAGTTAGAATTATTGCTTCAAACCCCTTTATTTCCCAGTTCTTTTTCCATAGTTTTATTATGTTTTTTTGAAAAGGATAATTAATTTCATGATAAAATGTATAAATTTTTTTTGTCTTCACGATTTTAGGTAAAGTATTATTTAACCCATAAAATTAGCTTTTCAAGCAAAAAACAAAAGAGACGGCATTTCTGCCGTCTCTTTGCTTTTTTACTTTCGGGGGAATTCTTAGAAGAATTTGGCTTTGGCCACACCGTATGGGTTGCCGATAGAGGCACCGATAGAGGAGTAGATAAAGAATTCAACCATGAACGCTCTACGATCAACAAACATAGTTGGTTGCTCGAGTTCATAGAATTTACCAAGGAACTGAGGAGCTGCAAAGTAATATGCAACACCGTCTGGAATTACGTCATCCTTCATGGTGAAGAGATGCTTGTGCCCAAGGATCGTTGTAGCTGAGAGACCATTCTTGAACAAGTCAGTTGAAAGGTCACCAATATTGCTGTGTTGCAGCTTGAGATATTCACGACCCGTATTAGCATTCATAAGGATGAGATCCGTATTGAGGCGAATTGGGGTTGAGTCTTTTCCAAGTGCGTTAGGGCCAGGGGTGTATCCCTTTGAGAGGATTTTAGTGGCCTCAACAATAGAATTTCTATCGAAATTCACGGCAGAACCGAGTGGGTTATTGCTTGTGCTGAAATCGTAGTACTGAACTTTACCAGTCACAGAACTAGCGGCATTACCAGTGTTACCAACGATAGCGTCAACGGCGGCGAAGAACGGTACGTCTTCAGCTGTCATATGATCTTTAATCGCGTTTTCTTTGAATACGTTACGGATGTCGTAATCGTATTGCTCAAGACGGCGAACGTCCTGGAAGTAGCTAGGGCTGAGAATGCGAGCAAAGTCAACACGGTATCTGTCGCCCTTCATGATGCGGTTCTTAGGAAGAGTAGCAAAGCCAACACTCATGGAGAGTGGCTGAGAAACTTCTTTGTCGATGATCTTGACTGGCTCGTCTGTGTCGAGTTGTTTGTCGAGTTCTGCTGCTGTGATGGTCTGAGGAGGAAGGATCTTACGGAGCAAGCCCTCTTCACGGAGAGTTAAACGAGTGAAATCAGTTGCAACTTCAGCGGCTTTGTTCAAGTCGTTGGAGGCAATTTTTTCCATGAACTTATCGTTAATTAATTTGGCTGGAATATTAGTATTCATTTTAATAAATTCTTTCTATATTAAGCTTTAGCGTAAGGTGCACAAGGCGAGAAAGTGATATACTTTCTGTCACCAATTTGCACAAAGCCAGTGGTGCAACGGCCAACAACAACGTTAGTGGAGGCCGCAGCTTTTAAAGCTCCAGTTGTTCCGTCAAGCGTAAGCTCAGTATTAGGGGCGAATGAAGAACCAGTGTATCTGGTAGTTTCGATCTCTAATGCGTTAGAGAGTGACAATCCGTGAACGGCCCCATACGCAATTTGCGTGTAGCTGTTTGGATTAGTTGAGGTGCGACCCGTTGTTGGATCGGTTGAATCGACCATGATGATGAAGGCCTGTTTTGCGGCTGATGCAGCGGCTTTTTCCCACTGTCCAGCTGAGCTGATATAAACAATATCGCCTTGGGCAACGGCAACTGCAGCTGATAGACTTTTTTCTACCACTGATGCACTTGGCCAGCCCTTGACAATATTAACATTAACTTGTAATGACATATTTTTTGTTTTTCTTTTTTTTTAGTTTTGTTCCTACTTCATACTACTTTGTAGTATCGTCTCGTGAACCTGACGAGATCAAATTAAACTATTGCTTAAATTGACTTTTATATATATTAATCAAATTAATTAAATTAATCAATAAATATTATATATTAAATTTATTATCCCTCTATAACCAGTCTCTCGAATGGATCTAATTCATCTTGTGAAGCCATCTTGCTTGGTTGCCCAAAGCTTTCTGCCTTCAGCTCCGATGCTAATTTATCTAGAACGTTAAATACCTCAGATGGGTTTTTAGCAATAGAGTCAACAAACGCCACTTTATTGGATTCCTCAAGGATACCTCTAGTAACTAAAACGTCCGAGATCTTGTTCAATCCAGTTCTAAATGACTGCTTTTCTAACTCAGCACTTTTTTGAATTTGTTCAGCCTCTTTAATTGCTGAGTTATACAATGGCTCAATTCTCTTGAGTTTGTCTTCTGCCTCAAAAGCTGGAATAGCTCTTTCGGCTAGCTTTGCTGCATTTTCGATTAATTCTTTAATTGGGTTCATATAAATTACTTTTCTTATTGTGGAACCTGCTCTGCAGCTGGTTCTTCTATTGGGGCTGCCTCAGGTGATGCCTCAGGAGATCCTTCTGCACCCCCAGTTAAGCCTAGTTCTTGTAAAACTGCTGTAGCTTCTTCTTCCGTGATCTCTCCAGATTGGAGAAGGGCTTCAAGGGCTTGAAGAATTTGCTGAACTTCGGGTGGGACGTTAGCAATCTTGTCTTGTCTTTCTTGAGCAACTTTGGCTAAGATATTTTTTTTGATTTCTTGTTGCTGAAGCAATTTAGCATCTTCTTGTGCAGCTTGCTTTAAATATTCTTCTATCTGCTCTTCAGAAAATCCGCTTTGTTCCAGTTCTGCAACCTTAGCTAAAACACTTTGGTTGATCTTCTCTACGATCTCTTGCTCTTCGGTTGCTTGCTTCACTATTGAACTGATTTCTTCATCAGAATACCCAAGCTCTACAAGTGCGGCAATTTTTCTATTAACCTCTTGTGCCTTGGATGAATCTTCTGATTGCTTAACAAGGATGTCTGCGTCAGACATGGCCGCCTGTTTAACTAATTCAGTAATGTCTTTGTCGGTTTTACCTTCTGAAACCCACTCGGCTACCTTTTTATTGATGTTTGATTCAATTTCAGAAATCTGTTCTTGAGAAAAAATTTGCCCAGCTGTTTTTGGGACTTCTTCAACTGCTTGCTCTGGGGCTGCTTCTCCGCTCGGGCTTTGTCCACCCTCGATAGCTGACTGTAGCTCCATTAATACTTGTTGAGCTTGCTCTTCGGTAACTTCTCCGCTTGCAACCATTTCTTGAAGAGCTGATAAGATTAATTGAATTTCGTCCTCTGGAGATGCTGCTGCCTCTGGTGCTGCGGCTTCAGCCTCTGGAGCCATTGGCACTTCTTGAGCTTCGTCAGCTGCAACCTTACGGCCAAGAGATTCGAACAAAAATTTTCCAAGCTCGTATCCAACAGAAACATTACGGTAGTGAGATGCAATCTTCTCTGCTAAAGCGTCTTCATCAATTGAGTTCTCAGAAGCAACTTTTTCTTCTTTTTTAACTTCCTTCTCTTCTTTGATATCGCTACCTGAATCTTCTGATGCCTCTTCTTCGTCCTCTTTAGCTGATTCAGCTTCGTCTTCAGCGTCTTCTTTAGCTTCTTCTTTAGCTTCTTCTTCAACTTCTTCCATGTGGCTTGTGGCGGATTTTTCAATTTTAGCCTCCTCGCTTTTTTCAAGTTGCTCTGTAGCTAATTTTATATTCTCAAGCAATTTATTAACTAAATCAGAAGCTGCTGAGTCTTCAGATGCTACCTTACTCGATGGAGCGCATTCTTTTCTGGATGGCTCTTCTTTTGATGGCTCTGACGTTCCATTAGCTTTTTCTGTTGCCTCAACCCCAAGATTCGATAATGGATCGGTTGTGCTACCTTTGCCTTTTCCTCCCCCTGGGAGTGCCTCAACAACTTCTTTGTCGCTTGCGGCATCACTTACAGAGGATTCTGATTTGCCTTGCTGTTCTTGTGCTTCTTTAGACTCTCCGATAAATCTACGAAAATCTTCAAGAACCGAATTGAATTTTGCTACTTTTCTTTTGCTCATAATATTGTTTTTATTTTATTTTAGATTGTTGTGCGTGTCTATCTTTTTTTACATTAATTTAAAATAAGTGCGTTTAAGATAACGTCCTCACTAGATAATGTATCATTTAAAAATGCCACTTTGTATGCTAAATATTGTCTTACTAATGCGCGAGACTTTGAATTTATTTTTGTTTGTGTTGCGTTACTGTAGTCGTCAGATAATGCCGCTACTTTCATTTTTTCCTCCTGGACGCTTGGCGAACAAGAAAACTTATTTAACTCTAATAATGTTTTAGGTGTCAATCTTAAATTGAAAGAATCAGAAGAATCATAATCGTGAATAGAAGAAATTAATTCTAGGTTTGAGGCCTGCTTTAATTCCTGCCTTATGCACTCTCTTAGTACTGGTTCCGCTTCATCTATACTTTTTTTAAATTGTTCGTATTTAGATCCAGACGCTAATTTATAAAAATTCCTAAAAGACATTAATGCCCCTGCTTTGGATAGTGCAGTAAACATTTGTTTTGGATCTTTTTCCTGTAGCTCTCTAATTGCTGATTCGCTTAAATCTGTTTTATCAATTACTCCAGTTGGAGCATTAATTCCCATTGCATCAATATACTTCTGTATTTTAGATAACTTTTCTGCAACAGCTAACTTAGAAGTTGATAAAACCCTGTTCTCCATTAATTCAGCTAATTCTACACCACCGACAGGTTCCGAAAGATCTATACCAGCAATTTTAGCTAAATCCATTGCTATCATGTCTGCACCACGATCAACATAAGATATGTCGTTCCAATATCCTTCTCTATTGAATACAAAACATTTTCTTCCATCTGGTAATATTTTATTACGCCCATATGGATGCTCTGCTCCCTTTTTGACGTGCATGCAATATTCGCTAGCTGTTTTTGCTTTATTGCCGCAGATAGAACAAATGTCATTATCGCAGTGCCACCCCATTGAAAATTTTACTTCTCCGCCTTTTTCTACTTTTCCAAGCCAATCAGCGCACTTGTCTATATTAGCTGCAATAGCTAATTCAACTCTTCCCATTTTTTCGTTGTACGAAGATTTAATTACATCTCCGTCTCTTTGTTCGTCTGGTACTTTGCTATTGTGGTGTCGATACAACTTAGCTCTCTTTGTGAAAGTAGGATGCGAATTTTTGCATACCTCTTCCTCAAAAGCATCAAAATTTAAGTTGCTGCCAGTTTTCTCGAAAGAGCCTAAAGCAATTAAATGTATAATTGCGTGATTCTTTATGGGCTGTATATCGCCCCACTCATTCCTTACTGAGTTAGCTATCTTGGACCTATCATCTGGGTTGTCAATTATTTTGACCAGATGCTCAGCCTCTGGGTAATCAAATGAATTATTGAATATTAATTTTCTCATTATTCAAAAGCTGATTCGTTAAATGCTGATGTATCTAAATATTTTTTTCCAAGCAAAGACGCAAGTGCTCCACCTGCTATTAACATTTTACCCCTACTTGAGTGTTCTAATACCTTATTTAATGTTGGTAGTAATTTTTGAGCTATCGTTGGTTTAAATGGAATATTAATTGGCGGAACTTTAAATTGTCCAATAAGAGGCGCTTTCCCCTTAAGTTTATTTATTGCCTCAATAAATGGAGCATCTTTAGCAACTTGCCCCTCAAGTTTTCCTGTTAGCGCGCCTATTTCGCCGTTGTTAAGTTGGCTTAAGATTCTATTCAAGATGCCTCCACCAGTAGCGCCAGCTGCGACAGTGGCAGTTGTTGGATTTATTATTGATCCTTTTATGGAGTCAGTAATTTTGGATACGCCGCTTTCAGGGTCATTTCCTGAATTAATAAATGATTTAATACTGTTTAATGCAGACGGAGCTGAAACACCAAGGGCCGTACCAGCAATTCCTCCAGTTACCGCTGACTCCATTTTGCGCTTTCTATATTCCTCGTCTGTTTCATCTTTTGATTTATCAGAAGTCAAATACGAACCCAACAACGAACCAATCCCCATTCCACCCAGCCCATACCCAAGTGTTTTTGCTCCTGGCGTATTTTCTAGTGTATTTTTTAGTGAGCTAGCTGAATTTACAATTTTATCTTTAATTGACGACAAATCAATATTTGCATTTTTATTGTGCTCACTATTGTTTGGTATACTCATAGCTCTCTTGTTTTTTATGCAAGTTAAAGCAAGGTCGCCCATTTCAGAGTCTAATTTTTGTTTAGCTAAATCGTACTCATTAGAGTTAGCTAGCTTTTGTTCTACCTTCTTTAATACGTTATAAATTTCCATAAATTCTCGATATATCAGATTTTAGTGCTTATTAACTGGTGACCTATTACCAGATAGATTCCCCTCCAGTGATACAAGTACTTGAGCAAAATGTGGATCCATTACTTGGCCTGTGCCCTGTCTCAATATAGATCTTGTAATATCGGGCATTAAGCTAACTCTTGGTGCTAGCTGGGCCAAAGTGTTATATGCATTTTCAACATCTTTTGGGGATTGCTGAGATATTATCTCATCTTTCATTAATTCAGTTAATAAAGCGTGTCTTTTTAAGTCTGCTATTTCAGCCTTAAATTTTTGATCACTCAAGGGGCTTTCTTGTCCTTTTGCTTTAGCTAAAAACCCTTCGTCAGCTTTATCTGAATATGATTTATATTGCGAATCGGGTTGAGGGACACTAATTAATTTGTTTAATAGTCCAGATGCTGATCCACCTGAGGAGCCAGATTCAGCAATTTTTACTGTAGAATTAAAAAGGTCGGAACTTATTTCAGAAATAAGGTTATCAGGAAATTCAGAAAATTTGCCATTTGAAACAACATCTCCTTTGCCTGGTCTCCACATCAAATTTGATGCATCTTTTTGTGATTCAAGTCCGCTAACTTTGTATAACATCTGTCTAAGCTCAGCTTGCTTATTCACTGAGGTATGCAAAGCTGTGTTGAATTCTTTGGTTTTGGTTCTGTAGCTATCCTCTGATTCAACCATTGAATCAAATAACTCTAAAAACCTGGAGTCGTCGTAATCAGAAATGGAACCAACTTTTTCAGATAGATCGTCAAAATCAATATTAGCTACTTTAGCAACTAAAGATAAAATTTTACCAGCTATTGGATTATCTCCATATTGGAAAAATATCTCAGAAGCATACTTGGCTATATTTTCTTTTTCCTCTGTATATTCCAGTAAATTACATGCTTGGTCAAAAGAGTAAATGAATTTTTCTTTTTGTTCAATTACTGAGTCGCGCATGTGTGACAACTTTCTGTTGTCTTCTTCAATTACATTAAAAGCCTTTTTAATTTTTGATTCCAACGGAATTTCTGATGTATTGGAAACATTAATAATTTCATCAGCGTTTTTATCAAATGTGTTGCTCTCAGAAAATCCATCAAAATCAGAAAAGCCTACGTTATGCGAAATTTTGTTTGAAATACTAGAGTCGTTAAAAACTGATTTAATAACATTTTGCTTATCAGCTAATTCAAAATCACCAGACTTGTCAGAAGCCAACTTAACATAAGCTTTGGTTTTTGCTATATTAAATGCCTCCACTACTCTACTTATGGTTTCTGGATTAAGTTCATTCTGCCTAGCAACTTTAACAATACTGTCATTTGCGGATTCCCCTTCGTTATGAAGTTTTATCGCTTCAGTAAGTGATTTTTCAATTCGCTCGTAGATCATAGTTTTATATATTACTGTAAATTATAAAGGTTGTGGAGTAAAATATTCTAATTGCTTGATTTCTTTTTTACCTTTGTCCCTAAGTTCGTTTTCTTTTTGTCCAATTAGTTGCCTTGCTGGATCATCATAACTTAATGAAGATGATACCTCTTTCATTCCATCCCACAAGGCTTTTCTGAATAAATCTCCATTTACAGAGTCTTCTCCGCTTCTCATTTGCTCTGATAAGCTCAATGCATTTGTATAAGCTATATGTCTATCGAAATCGCTAGGTCTTGCATGATTAACTAATCTTACGCCAAGTACGTATTCGCTAGCCTGCAGTTCCAATGAGTTTTTCATTGCTGCTGTTAATTTAGATGAAATTTCATTAGTAACATTCAACCTTCTTTCAAGAATATATTTAGAAGAGTCCCAACCAAAAGAATAAGATAAACCCATCCATATTGAACTAGCTATTACGTCCTGTGGGGTTTCCTTCCATCTATCGTATGGAGCAATAATTGAATATATTAATGTTTCACAATCTAAATAATCTATTACGTCAAAAAATATTTTTAAATAGCACTCTATGTTTGTTTTCTCTGTCTTAAAACTTTCTGCTATTTCTTCTATGCTTTTTTGCCCAAGGAACATTGCCTGTATTTTTGTTCCAAATCCTCTACTATGATTTGTTGAGAAACAAGAATGAGCATACTTAACCTCTGGATATCTACATACTCCATTAACTAATAGCGAAAAATAATCTACTACATATTTATCGTTTTCGTCTTTTGGTATTACAACAAAATTTTCTTCACCTCTTGTTATTAGCTCCCTGTGCACCCTTCTATATTCAAATGCTTGATTAGCTCTCCAAGACGGTGAGTAATCGGGGTCTTTACTAAAGTCCCTTGAGAATTTTTTGATACTACTCATTACTTAATTATAAACTACAGCCATCTATTCCAAGACCTCTTACATTCCACCGCCACCATATAAGGATTGAAGATCTATAGCGGTTTTTCCTAATTCATTTAAATATGTTTCAGTATATTTATTCATGTTATTTACTTTATTTTATCCATCATGGATGTCTGCTGATTCATCTTTGCCAATAATTTTGCTCTTTCATTGGTTGGCATATCTTGAATTTGAGAAAGTATCTTGGGCCCAACAATTCTTTGGAATTTTTGATTTGAAAGTAGATTGTCCGTCTTGCCAGTAGTACTAGAGTTATACATAGCGTCCCCCCCACTAAGTAATGCTTGTTGAGCGGCTAGTGGAACACCCATGTTTTTGACTCCAGTCCATACCTGCCGACCAATTCCTGAACCTGGAGCGGCTTGATAAAGTGGTTTTGCCCCAATTACCCCCTTTGCAATAAATCCATCTCCAATCGCTTTTGCTGGAAACTTAGAAGCTGCAACTACACCTTTCTCTAATTTGCCTAGTGCTCCAGCTGCTCTAGCGGCCCCCAGTAGTCTGCTTCCCCCAGCTAGTCCTTTTATCCCCGTCCCGAGCAACTTTCCCCCCCATCCGACCCCAGGAACAAGTGTCATTGCAGCCAATGCTCCATTTCCTAGTGCTTTTAAACCCTTTCCTGACGCTCCCCAGTAATCACCTTTTGATGCAAGATCGTATGCATCTACAGAATTTGTATATGTATCTACAACTGGGTCAACAAAAACTGCTTTTGCAATGTCTTTTGTAGTGTCCCATGCCCCAGCGGTTTTAACTTTGCTGGTCAATTCATCAATGTATGTTCTTGCGTATTTATTCATTTTATTTTCTGCGGCTTGCAGCAATATATCCCTTGTCGGCATATATTTGATTTGCCGTCATTCCTGGTTTGTAAATTTTTCTGATAGCGTCTGCTTTTCTTTGGTCTAGCGAAGATTTACTGTTATAGCTGCCCATAACCTTTTTAAGGAACGCATCATCAGGTCCAACTGATTTTTGTTGAGATGCAAGAGGAGCTAGAACTGCCTGAGCTGGTCTTGTCTCTACCATGCCATTTGTAGTTTGCATTTTAGGGGACATACCTTTTGCTGGTGGAACAAAACCTGGAGTCTCGCCAACGGCACTCATCCTATTTGCGTTTAATTGAGTATCCAATTGTTTTTGTGATTTATCAACTGCCGCCGAACCGCCTAATAACGGGACAGATTCTTTGGGCATATTCCCCATCAAGCTTCCATCTCTTGCCGACGCGCCAGAAACAGGTAATCCTGCTTGAATTAATTCTTTCCTTTGATTCAGTCTAGCTTGCTCCATGTCCATCACTTTATTGCCAGCAGTAATAGTGGGGCTGTCTTTACCTGCCAGGTTGTATGCAAAATCTCTTGCTTTACCTAATGTTGTGCCCTCTCCCAATACTTGCTGTGCAGCTAATCCAGAAGCTCCAATTCCGCCCAGAGCTGTGACAGCTTTAGATATCATTGGTCTGGCTGCTGATTGTATTGACTTGGCTCCCTGCATTAATGCTGGTTTTGCTGCCTCAATAACTCTCCCGGCCACTGGCTTAATTGACTCAGATAGTGTAGAAGAGGACGGGACTAAACTAAACCCTAGTTTGTCGTTTAATGTTTTTTGATATATTTCAGAATACTTGTTCATATAATTTATTAAAGTGATTTAATGTACTGTTTGGTTGAATCAATAAATGGTTGAGCTGATTGCATTCCTCCTCTAACTAAATCCATTCCACGGCGAATTCCACTATTCAATCCGTCTTGTACTATTGGCTTTGCTCCATTATATGCTTCCTCCACTACTGGCTTAGCTGTTTGATAAGCTGACCTAGCTGCATTAACCCCGCTACGAACTCCTTTGTCTAGTGCAGAAATAACAACTGGTTTAGCTGCTTGAAAGTTTTGGCTAGCCATTGATCCTAGTTCATTTGCTGCTTGTGATACAACTGGCTTAGCTGCTGCATAAGCCCCCTGGATTGCTGGGGTTATCATTTTAAGTAATCCATCTCCAAACCCAGCAGTTTTCTGTAATTCGTCTATATATGTTTTAGTGTATTTGTTCATTTTCTTATCGTGGATATATCTATCTGTTTTTGAGTTAGGTCGCGCCCAGTTCTATCTTTGTACAAATTCCTAAAATATGAAGATTCTTCCTCGCTTGGCAAAAAAGTAGCTCTTGATGCAGGAACTCTAGGTAAATATTGTTTTTCTGGCAATAGAGAATATCCTCCATATCCAGCGGCAATCAGTGGAGTGGCTGCTCCAACTATTTCTCCCGCACCAATTGCCGAAATGGGCTTTTGGCCTAGCATTTTACCTGGGGTAGATAATGTTGTACCACCTAAACTTAATATTTTTTGACCTATTGGCATTCCAGGTGTTTTTAATATATTTAAATAATCTTTACCTACTGTGCCGATTCCAGATCCCAATCCTTTTCCAAAATCCAGTGTTTTAGCTCCAAATGACTTTGATGCTGAAGCCGTTAATTTAGTTCCTCGACTTAAGTTTTTAAGTGCTGATGTAAATGTATCTTTGGCTCCTTGAGCTAGGATTGGTTTTGCGGCTTGAAATGCAGCACCCAACCCAGCACTCAGAGCTTTACCAAGAAAAGCCCTTTTGTCGTCTAATTCGTTTAAATACGTTTCAATGTATTTATTCATATTAAAGTGCGTCGGTGCTTGTCGTAGAGTTTTCAACAGATCTTTGTTTCAAGAATAAAACAATTTTCGCTGTTGATTTTATAGTAGATAACAATAAGTCCTCAAAGTCGGCCATTTCATCTATGCCATATTGCTCAGCAAAGTCTGCATTGTGCCAATAGAACATGAGCAACAATCTAGACATTCTATCTAGGTTATCAACCAATTCAGGAATATAATCTTGTACAATTGACTGAGACCTTGAAGTTCTTGTAAGTACTCCAATCATTCCTGGGTCAAATACCTGCCTAGAATTGCTGTCGCTGGCTCTTTGCAAGAAGTCTATGTCTTCTTTTGTTATTTGATTCCATTGTCCACTATCCAATTCAGTTGCGCTAGTTGGTGGCACCCCAGCGCTAATCATCTCTTGTCTTGTTGAGTCTTGATTGGTAATTGGCGTCCCGTCTCTAGCCACTCCACCATCTCCGCTTGGAGTAATGAAAGATGGATAAGCTAATTTATCTGACTTTGGTAAGGCCCACCCAGATATTTTTCGACTCTTGTTTTCGAATATTTCAGAAGCTATTTTTTCTGCGTCTTGCTCTCCCAATCCAGCTCTGCTCATCAAATCAAAAACAACTTCAGACCTATCTCTGAATGATAGCGATTGCTTGCCAAATAAAACAGTTACATCAAAGTTAGCTGTTTTACTTACCGCAACCAATTCTCCCCTTCTTGAAGAAAGAAGTGAGTTTAATGTTTTGTCGTCTCCTGGCTTAATTTTGTCTATATTAGACTTTTCTTGTGAAGCGCTGTATTTATCTTTTATTTCTATAAACTTACAATTCTTTGGAATAAACACTACATTGCCTTTTGTGAATTGTGGCAATCCGTCTTCTTTGTCTATGATTCGTATAAAAGCTTTTTGTCCCCAATGTCCACACAATCCATAATTGTATCTTTTTTCGGTACCGGAATCAGACAATAACGCACTGTTGTATTGGGGGATGTGATCTTGCTCTACTTCAAGTGTTACTTTTCCACTTTCTTTCATTTTATCTGAAACAGAAAAAGGACCATAAGCTCTAAAATTTTTATCTAGAAGGAAATATTTTTTGCGAACCTCTGCAGACTTTGGATCAATTCCAGTGTCTTTCATCAACTCTGTCTTTTCGTCTTCGTCTAGCTTGTCTGCGATGCTTGCTCCAGCCTTATAGTAGACTGGATTAGATGCCCATTCTACTGCCCCATTCTCTGGATCAATTACAGCTTGAGTGGTGTAACCTGTTCCGCTGTTATCTAATGAATTACTGTAATCGGTTATTGCTTTGGGGGCAACAAGAACAATTGCTTTAACTATGTCTCCGCAACAGTTTAAAATCTCATAATAACCTGTTTCAGTTACTTGATTAAATACTTCCCTAAAGTCTCCCAAGTATAAATCACTTTTTTGATCTTCCGCTCTTTCGTCTTTTATGACGTAGCCATTCTTTATTGTTTTTGTTTTTTCTTCCGTTGACATCTCCATTTTGAGATTCATCAATTCAGCGGATTTAATTAATCTAATAGAACCAGTAGCATCTGTATCTTTGGTGGTATTTTCTGCTTCTTGTGATGCAATTTTTTTATCTGCAAACTCAATTTTTAATTCATCTAGTGAGTAAATATTAGATACAGCTTTTAAGATCTCTGGATTATCCGTGGCGATTTTTATGAAATGTTTGTACGTTTCATATCCTGCCTGTTTTAAGAAATCTATTAAATCTTTTTCTGGCTCTGCGAGAGCCATTTCCGTGTCAATAAATTCATCTACTGAAAGATCATAAACTTCTCTTGAAGCGGTTTTACTTTTAGGTTTACTGTAGTCTTCTGTTCTCCAGTCACCTGATCCATAAATTTCGTCCATGAGTTTGTCAAAATCATCCGCTCTTTGTTCTGGGGTCATGTCTTCCACTTCTTTATCGGAAAATTTCCGATTAAGAGGTGACACTTCTTGATCAGAAATAATTTTTGGCGATTCTTGCCTGTTATTTGCTTTAACTTGATTTTCGTTTTTCTTTGTTTCTAAAAATCTACGAATTAAAAGACCAGCTCCCCCAATTGCGGCACCAGTAATTCCGCCAGTCAAGGCTGCTGCACCAACATCTTGCCAGTTTGCAGCTTTGCTTTTTGACTCTTGCTCAATTTGTTTACCTCTTTCTTTCCAGTGTTTGGCTGCTTCTTCTCCTTCAATTTTCCGAGGATTGACTCCAATTCTACGTAGATCTTCTAAAGCTTTTTCACTTAATTCAATTAAATACTTTTTGCTTGGATGTTCATATACTCCAATTTCTCCTGCAGCTTTGCTGTTTGCACTTGCTGGTGGTCTTGTAAAAATTCTTAAAGAATTGTTGCCCTCCACGTCTGGCAGTGGTTTTTCGTTTGATGGCTCGCCAATGTCTTGGGGGTTTTGATTGGCAATATAATTAACCCAATTTTCATTGTTTGCAACAAATGTATCTGAATTCTTAAGGTACATTACTTCAGTGCCCTTAACCTTGCCGTTAAGGAAGAACACTGGAACATAGACTAATTGTCCACCTATTTTAAATCCCATTATACCTGCGGCTCTTGTGCCGTCTTCGTTCTTATCTATTATATCGAATCCTAGATAATACTCCATTAAGTTTGGGTTTTTTTCTGAAATTAAAGATACAGCAATCTCTGATAAATTTTGCTCTATTTGTTGCAATTGATTTGGCATATTTTTAGACAATTATTTTGGACTAAAATTCGATTAAATGAAAGAATTTATTTTTATAATACTCAGTATGTAAAAAAAAGCTAGTACATTTTATATAAAAAGAAAAACCTCCTTGGCTAGAAAACTAGCCAAGGAGTTTTATGTTAATCCTCCTCCATCTATACTGTTATGTTCTCTATTACCTTGAGGTTGTAGATTTCTAACTTGTTTTCGAGATAAACTTCCAATTCTTCATTTGACCAAAGATTCGGTGGACGACAGCATGTGGAGTATCCACAATCGTACCCAAATACCGGCCCCGAGGACATACCTGGTTTCATCCTCCCAGGAGGAATCGTAATAGCTATGTACACACCTCCAGTATTTAATTTGACAAAAGCCTTTAAGATTTTGTCTCCTGCTAAGTCCTGGACTTCTTCGAACACCAAACCTTGAGTTAGGGTTGCCCCCTCAAGATCTCTTTTATTCCCACACTGTATGTTGATGATTTCCATTTTGTTGTTTTGTTGTGTTGTTGACATGTTTTAATTTATTTATCTTTGGGTTTATTTTTATTAATTATTTTTTTAGCTATAGAGCCACATATGTATATAGTTCCTACTATAGCCAAAATTGAATAAATAATAGTTAGCAAACTAGCTCCGGAAGCTATAATAATAGCCCCCAAGCCAACGCAAGATACTACTAGAGTAGCTATTGATGCTCCAATTTCTATTACTGCTCGTATTACTACAAACGAACATATAGCTACCAGTAATAATCCTGCAATAATTTGTTTTTGGTAGTTATTATTGCTCATTTTAATTTAGTTATGTTTTGGTTAATATTATAGAGAAATACGTATTATAATACTTCTACTAATATATTATGGCCGATTTACATAACTAAATATATGCCCCTAGTACCCAATAACTCCCTTTGGCGGCTTACCAAACTCTTTGCCGTACGCCAACCCAGGAAGCGGATTTGTGCCATGTATATCTGTGCTTACGTCTCCGCTTATGACGTTTTTCTTTAAATTCTTTTGAACATACGATGTACCCAGCTGCGACATCCAGTCTTTATCGTAAGATGGGTTCTCCATCAATCTAACCATTACTGGGTTGAATGACGGCTGCTTGTCTGAAACCAGTACTTGCGTCTCTTCCATGTCGTTTAGCTGCTTTGCAACACTTGGGGTAATTCTAGTTCCTATTGTATAGTGTAATGCTGGTGCCTCTAAATATTTGCCAATAGACTTTGAAGGGTCGCCGTAAACTGAATCTTCTCGTGGTTTGTATGTTTTGCTAAATGAACTATACTCTACTGTGTCATCTGGAAGGTATCCGTCTGTCTCATCTGCGTCTACTATTTTTACGTGATCAACTACTGCCCTTGTAACAACTTCAGCGTTCTTCCTTGAAACATTTATTCCATTCTCTTTAAATGTGTCCTGAATTTGTTTTAGTAAGTTTAGTCTTCCCGCCCCAACGCCTTTTAGCCTAACTATATCAGAGGGGTTTATCATGCCGCTAGATAGCCTATCTCCAGCTTCGATCTTGTCTCCACGTTTTACTAAAATTTCGTGCTCTGGAGATATGAAATGATGTTTTTCCCCAACTGTAATACTAAACCCGCCTTGTGGTAATTGCTCTATTTTGTCTATGGTCCCGTCAGATTCAGATAGTGATGCTTTGTCTGGAAAGGTATCTGGTACTTGGAATAGAGAATTAATTGCTTTAAATCCAGTAACCTTTGATGCATTAGCTACGCCAGCTGAATGCTTAGTTGAAAGAAGGGACTGGCTTAACGGCTCAGTTAAAGCGCTGGCCGCTGCGAGCCCTATGGCATCAGACAGGGCTGGAAGCTTTCCTCTTTCTCTAACTCCCGCACACTTAGAGCAAATGCCATTGCTTGCACTGCAGGTAATAGCGGACCTTACAGATATTTGAGGCCTACCAGTTTTTTGTAAATCCTGTAAAACTTTGTTTGTTATTATTGTTCCCGCACTATACCCATTAAACCCCTTAGATAATACAGATCCAATATTTTCTTTGTCTCCAGTTGATACAGGAATACCCGACTTGGTTTCGCAGTCGTCTTCAGTCACTAAAAGATCCATTGCTGAAGCGTTAATTTGCTTGGCTAAAAATCCTGAGTTTTGCGTAGAAAATTTTGTTGCAATAAGTCCAGCTCTAGTCCCGTAACTTGCCGCAAAATATTCAGCTGGGGACATCCCCTCAGTGTACGAACTTTTTATGCCAATTGGCACTGGTTTATTGAATTGATCAGTTACCAAAAAGTCTGCACCTATATTGCTGTTTAACTGACTTTTATTTCCTCGCGCTCCTGACGCAACCATTTTTGCAAGATTTGAGCCCTTCTTTATTGATGCATCAAATATGAGGTCCGGCATCTTAGAAGAATACTTATCGTACATTTTAACTAGTAGGTCTTCTTTCTTTTCTTGAGTAAGTTTACTATCTGAAAAAATATCATTCTCTCTTTGTGATACTTCATCCAATAACTTTTTTTTATCTATTGGAGACTCCAGGTCTTGCATAGAAAAAGAACTGCCAGTTTCTACTGCCCCCTTGGACCCAAGTCTCATCAACTTAAATGATATATCTCTATATTGTTCTGGGTGTTCTTCAGCTACTCTCTGTAAAACGTTTTTTAACTCCTGTGACCCAATTGGCTGATCATCAGGAATGTCGCTCCTGAGTTTCTCTGGCACTATTGAATTAAATATTAACCTGGCAACAGTTGTGGTCATTTTTATATTTTACTGCACTTAAACAATGGGTTCAAGACAGATATAGGGATGAGCCCTATGAAATAATGTATATATCGCGTTTTTTCCATGAGGACGCACTAGGAAAGGATATTTTTCCGTTGTCCCATGTAACGGTTTTATCTTGATAAAGTGTCCCCTCTATTTTTCTGTGCCTGCTATATACTCTTTTTACTGGCCCATTAAGTTCAGTATGAAAAACTTTTTTATCTGAGGGGTAAGACTCACAAAAGCATTTTGCATTATCTTCTTCATGATTAAGGTTCTCTTTGTAGAAGGTTTTATTTACTGCCCTACCCCTGACTTGATCCCACACATAAAACTGCTTACATAGAATGTCTCCTGACTCTATGCCAAATGAAAGTATTTCTGATACCTTGCTTGGATCGCACTTTAATTGTTCTGCTACTACATCTCTTGAGTCCCACCCATCTGGTAGGCTATATTTTTTTTGGTTGATCTTGTTTTTTGCTTTTTCCCAATTATTGGAATTTTTATTTTTTTTCATGTATATTATTTTTTTAATTTTATTACACGAAAATTGGCCAAGTTCCAGTTCTACCTCTCTTTGAATCAAACAAGAAAAATGTTTGTTGTGGTGGCTCATACGACGCTTTAATTTTAAGTGCATATGGACTGTAACCAATTAAAGATCCATTACTTACCCATTTAGGATTTTGCTGCATTTGATGCCAGTGGCCAAATACATCAAGGTTTGCTGACCTACCCTTATTCCATTGTGCTATTGCTTTTTCTACTGGAATGGTCAATCCCCCCACGCCCCCTTGGTAAGAAAGCGAATCGCCATGGTGCAGCCTTATGGTCTTGTCGTATATATTTAAATAAGTGTGGTATCCAGTAGCAACTTGCCACTCTACACCATCAGTAAGAGATTCACTGAGCCACTTGTACATTAACCATTCAAAAGAATTTTTAGCTCCAGTTGCTATTCTCGACTTCATTGTAGTCCTGCCGTGATTACCGAAGCAGCAAGGAATTATAATTTTTTTAAACCTCCCTTTATTTCTAAGAGTATTTATTCCTTTAACTATTTTGTCTTTTACCCATAGCAAAGTCTCTACTGGAGATAGGCTGTTGCCCTCTATTAACTCCTCGTGAATATATCCAGTCATGAAATCACCAAGAAGAGCTAAAACTAAATTATCAATATTTGTTCCAGCTCTTTCAATTTCAGTGAGCCTCAAAACGGCTCCGAAAAAATTTTCTATACGTTTTTCAGCTATAGCCAGATTATATTCGTTTAAGTTATTTATTGTGTCTGGATCTACTGTTTCCTCAGAGTGCCAATCAGATGCAATTGCAAAAGCTGTAGCCTCGCCTGTTTTAGATCTAGAGTTAATTGAAATTTCTTTATCTGTATTCTTTGATGAAGAAATTAATTTAAATACGTTTAACTGCTTTTCTAGACTTTCAATTTTTTGCTCGTATAACTCAAATTGTTTTTTGTTATTTTGCTCTTTTTTTGCATAGGATTTTGCAGAAGTGATCCTTTCGATATGTGCCCATTTTTGTTCGTCTTGTGTCATTTGTTGTTTGTGTGTGTTGTTTGTTTTTTTATTAATTAAACGTATTTTAATTTAATCAAATTTTTCAGTTAATTTTACTCCAAGGCTTTTAGCAAAATTAACAAAATCTTGGTCGCTATCTTTTGTTACAACAAAAACAGGACTTTTAGGCATTAACGCAACTAAACACGCTAATTCCCCGTCTCTGTCTCTAATCTCTATTGTTGTCGCCTCCCTTGAATTAAGTAGAGGCTTACCAAGTGGATTGTTTTTTACTATTACTCTAAGAGAGTGATCTTCCATTAAGCTTGTGGAGCAGCTTGTTCTGGCGGCATTTGTTGCTGGTCTGGCGAAGGGTATCCTGCATCTTGTTGTTGGTCAGATGGTGGTGCTTGTTGCGCGCTTTGGTCTGCTCCTGATGTAAGTTGTGCCATAAAACCTTCCATTTGGTCAAGTCTTTCTTGCACACTTTTTTTCTTTTCTCCACCCTTGCCGCCCATTTTCATTGCCTGTATTTCTACCGATAATTGTTGCATCAATTGCATAGATTGCTGTTGCATCTCTAGCATTTGCTGGAGTCCTTGTTGCAGTAATTGCGCCAACTCGGGAAAACCTATTTGTGGGTTTTCTTCGCTTCCTGGAGCTGGTTGAGTTTGCTGTATTGCTCCTTGTTGTTGAGCCGACGAGATAGCCTGCTGCGTCTGGGGAGATGCTACAAAAGCGGTTTTGTGGTCTAGTTTTTGTTTTATCTCTTGCAGTAATTGTAAATTAAATTTGCTCATATAATTAGTAATTGAATAATAGTCTACACACTAAAAACTCTCCTTCATTCTCTGGACATGAAATTATCTTTAATTTTATTGTCTGTGATGCTGTCAATGATATCGCAGCATCAAAAATTGGATTAATGATCATGCCGTTTTTAGGCAGTACAATAGTTTGCCTTGGATTTATTTCCGTGTCAATCATTACTCCAATCGTAATTGCATCAGTTGAAGTTGGGGAAAATATACTTACTTGCGCACCGTAGCAAGATAAAGATAAAGATGCTGGAACTGAAAAGTATCCGAATTCGCTACCAGCGCTAATTGTTCCAGGCAGAGAAAAATCAGCCCAATTTAATTTAGCTGATGAAGAAGTAGAGCCAGTTGTTGACCCACTTGTTGATGACAAAATAGAAGTTATTAAAGATGTAATGGGCTTCCATATTATGTCTCCAGTTGTAGACAGTGTTGGAATCCATCCCTCTGTGGCTATGGACGGAGGCTGGCTAATAAACTGTTTCCAAGAAATTCCTCCATCGGTAGAGTATTGAACCGACATAACACCAATTGACGGGTCCCGATAAAATCTTGTTCTATAGTCAGTAGATAACTGATTTGGGATAAATTGTTGCTCTCCTAGAATTGGGTCTGCCATAAAAATTAAAAATTAAAAACTCTACTTAACAATCCTTTTGGTTTTTCGGGCAAATTAGATTGAGCTTGATTAGTGTTATTTTGATCTGGTTGCTCACTTGTTTCGTCTTCATTTTTCACGTTTATGGTTAAGTCGCTATTTTGATTAGGTCTCTTTCTGAGACTTGTACTAACTCTTATTGACCTTCCATCTCCTACTCGTTTTGCTGCATTACTTAAGTTCATTAACGCAGGAATAGAGAGAGCAGATAATCCAGCTCCTGCCGCCAACAATATAACTTTCTCCTTAGGTGACAACTTCTGTAAAAGGCTTTTTTGAGCTTCGTCCTGTATTGTTTTTTGCGTGCTTTGAAATTGACCAATTGCTGGTATTGCGGCAAAGGCTACGTCTTTTGTAGGGGCCAGTGCAATCGTGCCAACGCCTTGCAAAAGATTTTTGTTTGCTATGGCGTGCCCCCCCATTCCACCTAGAAGAGCATTGAATACACCCATGCCAATTCTTTTTGAGTCTACGTCACTGTAGTCTCCTCCGTGAGCTAGATAATCCATACCTCCCGAGGTAACAGCGCCACCTAACACTGATGGAGCAACTTTTTTAACAATGTCTAAGACCCCAGCACGTTTTTCGTCAAATAATATTGTCGGTACTTTATTCATTTATTTTTATATATTATGCACCAATACTTACTGGTGTGTCCATTGATATTTCTCCGCGCCTGTAAGAAGCTATAACATCAGAAGCGCTATTAAATTTTGTAGCTGATTTGCCGTTGCCCTTGCCTGTTGTATTGTATAGCCCAAGTATGAACTCCTGTGATGGGGCATAGAATATTTTGTTGTCCTTAATGGATAATAAATTTTTAGATGGCAAAAGTTTTTCTTTTGCTTCTTTTACTGCCTCTTCCGATACGGGGACGTGTACATTCATTTGGTCGCCGTCGAAATCCAAGTTAAATCCTTTTACGATCAATGGACTAACTTGTATGGAGTCTCCAGATACAAGCCTAGGGGTAGCTGACATTATATTAAATCTATGCAAAGCTGGAGCACGATTATACATTACTGGCCTATCTTCTAGTTCTTTTATCAAAAAGTTTTTTGCATAATCTGTTTTACGCTCAATATTTAGTGCAGCTTGTTGTGCACTCATTCCATTTTTTACCATTCTCCTCATTACAAACGGCGAGTATAGTTTCCAAGCCATTTTAATGGGTAGTCCTATACTATCCATATCTAATTCGTCACTAGGTATAGTTACTCCTCTACCAACTGTATTTACAGTATGTCCAACAACCTTTGACAAAAACATTCCTGTTTTAGGGCCGCCCGAACCAGATAAATGCTTTATAAAACCTTTTACTCCCTTTTGTTGAAGCTTGGGGTGGAGTGGGTCTCCCAATCCAACGACTGCCGCTAACGAGTCATATATTGCAAGATTTTCATCTCCAGCTGAATTATCGCCTAATTCATTTTTTATTTTACTGTGCATGTCTCTTGCTGTCATTAAGTCCTTATAGAGATAGTTTGCGTCAGCACTGAGCATCATCTTTCCGGCAATAGACACTGGTCGGAAACTAGGTGGTAGAACAGGAACTTTTGTTAGGAAAAAGTCATCTTTTTCAAGGCCTTGTTTTTTGATTCCAGATAAAATATTTAACTTTTTAATAGCGTCATCTCTTGTCGTTTTTGCGCCATTCCTTACTTTTGACCTAAGGTCTTCCGCCATCTTGTCTAGGTTTATTGATTCAAATTTTTTGATCAAAGCGTCTGACCCATATCTTCCGTCAATAGACTCGGCTCCGGACAACACTTTTCTCATTTGCGGTTCAGTTAAGTCTAGTATTTTTCTAAGAGGCTCTTCTAATATTGGATTTGGAGTTGGCTCATTAAGCTGTATATAACTCCAATCTTTCCCGCTTATCCCGTGTATGGCATGATCCATTAATCCCCCAGAAATGGGTTGACCATTCTTAGGGTCTATAGTGGATGAATTTTTAACTTCTCTATTCCCAACCAAAGAATCTATGTCGCCCCTTTTAAGGGCTTTTATAGTGATCTTTGATCCAGATTTATCTGGATTAATTCCAGCAGCTATCAATGTGTTTTTAAATTTTTCGTAAATAAAAGGCACTTTGGGGGCCGGAAGCGATGCTCCCATTCTTATGGCTCTCCACATATCTGGATTAGATCCTGTTCTGTAATTTTGAATGTCTGAAAGATTTTTAACTGCACCGTGAGATAGGAGCGCCATAATATCTAAATTACCAATTCTTTTTGCACTATCAGATCCACCTGGCTTACTTGGTTGCTCATTTTGATCTGACGCGCCCTCATCAATTGCACTTAATTTTGCATCGGCAGTATGCTCTAGTTTTAAGAAATTTTGTACTCCTGTTAAAACCCTTGGAATAGTCCTTTGATTCATCGGGTCAAATAAATCTTCAGTGTCGCTGACACCATTCACATTCAGTTCATTCTTTACGTACTCGTGAAATGAGTCTTCTGAAAAATGTGGCAATGTGTATTTTTTTCCTGTCTTTGCGGCTATTTTTCCTAGTAATGCTTCATACACCATTCCTGGATTAACTCTTCCTATCATTGCCGCTGGGTTAATTAAAACATCAACTGTATTGCCATCCTTATCTTTAAACATTTGATCGTCTGGAACTATTCTTCCAATTACGCCTTTCGCAGCAAATCTAGAGGAAATTTTATCTCCAGGTTTTGCTGAAAAATTTGCAGCGACATTAACAGATAGCCCGCTACGGTTTTCAATAGAATCTACAACCTCGCCAGGCGATGCTTTTTCCCACGTTTGGCTTTTATCTATGAATGATTTTTTTAATATTTTATGTAAATTTCCTTTTGCCCTATCTTCAGCCCTTAGAGTTCTTGGAGCAATAGACAGGAATACTGGATCACCAGTATTTAGCTTTGCCCCACTCTTTACCATCCCATTGTCATCTATCTTATCTAGCTGTTCTTTGGTGTATTTATTTGGGAATAATTGTATAAACTTTGTCTTACCAGATGTGGTTCCGAGTTTATTTTCAACGTCAAACCCGTACAAATGAGATGAAGTTAATTTTTGTGCAGCTCCCTCACTAATAGTAATAGAATCCTCAAAAGTCCCCCCTTGTTTGCCTGGCATGAATGCAACCCTTAAGTTTTTGCCTAGAGCCAAATCGCCATCTGGAGTTACATAGTTTGAGTGAGATATTGGGTCACTTTTTTTAATTTGTTGCCCAACTGAAACAATTGGAGTGTCAGTAGTGAATGTTTTTCTGTTGTGCGGATAATAATTTCTTAGCTCTACTTCAAAGCTATTATTATCTTTGTCTGATAAGGTTATTTTATCTTTTTCTATCTTTCTTACTACTCCGTCAACTGGAGAGAAATTCATTCCTATCTTTTTGCCAATTGTAGACTCCATAGAGCCATCTGAATCTGGATCAATCGAATTTACTAATGGTGACTCTGGTTGAGCCATAGGAAGTGCTTGGGTGAAATACTTTCCAGCCATGAATGCTCTTGCGCCCTTCATTGTACTCATCATTGGAGCAAGATTTGTAGATTCAGTATATAGATGTGATGGAGAAATTATCTCGTATTCTATTTCATCTGGAGATGCATAAGTAAGCTTCCCTTTTCTCATTGCTGGGATTGCATTATTTTGCGGTGCTCCAGTGTAAGCTTCCTTAACCAATCCAGGGAACATTTCTGAGAAAATATCTTTTTTCATGACAACTTTAATACGTCTTCTTGTGTTTACGCTACGTTATTCGCACCAGTTATTTTATTAGAAACGTTTTTGAATGCATCGGGATTTCTTTTTATAACATCTATTACTGTATTCTTCGGTACTTTATCTACAAGAGATTTTAAATATGGGTCTGGATTTTTTTCTGCTCTTCTAGCAACTGTTCTTGCTAAGAACCCAGGTACACCTGGTATATCCCAATTGTGTTTTGTAGCATTATTAAAAAATTGATCAACATTTACTTTTCTTGAAACAATCCTATTATATAAATTTTCCGGCGTTTCATTCGGCACGGTAGTTGCAAGATCTGCCGCAATTTTTTGCCTTTTAAGTATTTGCCAAATTGGTGATTTTGCTAGTTTAGGTAAAAAGGACACGTCAGAGGATTGTTTTGTCAACTTATTCCACTGTTCCTTATTTGGAAAGTCTTTGTCTCCAGATTTAGCTGGTTTTTCTCCTCTACGTTTTTTTGCTCTGATGTTTGCCCAGAGACCAGGTTTTTCATCTTTTGCCACCTTGAGCAGAAAGCTAACTTTATCCATGCTCTTACTATATTGTTTTTCCTTATATTCGTCCATAACAAGTTTTAATGCTTGTGGATCTTTTACTAATTTAGTTGGATCGACGGCCCAGTTTCTTAATGCATAAGCTCTCCTTGGTGTTGGATTTTCTTGGAAGGCTTTTCCTCCATGCCTGGATTTAAATGCGATCCATCTTTTAATTTGCCTTTTGTCGTCCTCCATCCTTCTGCCTGAGTTATATTTTTTATACCACTCAAGCCATCCCATTTTGTCTTCTGGATGGAACCAATGCTCGGGCCAACTGTTCAAGCTAGCTAGCCGAGGTTTTGTTCTGTCATACACCTCTTCGTAAACGCCCATCTCCGAAAGTTGCTGTGGAGAGTAGTCTGGTGAAAAACTTAAATCTTTTTGCTCACTTGCCTTCTTACGGAATAATAAAGAAGAGTGAAATGAATTCATTTTAAATTAAAGATAAAAATAAAATTAAATTTTTGATGTATCTGGGATTATATTTTTAGGAATATTGTATTTTCCTAAATTTTGCATTATCTGCTGATAGACTCCTTGCATCTGTTCCAATTTTTGCGCATTTTCTGGAGTGTTCCTTAGTGAGCTTTGTTGATGTGCCTGCCTAAAGTTAATTTTAGCATTATGCGCATCTGCTAATAAATTTGATCCTTTAGGCAACTCAGGTAAAAATGTGGCTGGTTGAGGGGCAGTAGCTGGTTGAGGTAAGAACGTAGCTGGAGGGGTGGTTGAACGGAGCCCTTGTGTACCTTCGCTTACGGTTTTGCTACCTAAAGACGTAACGACTGGAGCTTCAGCTTTTATAGCTGGAGCCGCTAAACTGCTTCCGCTACCCCCTATTGATTTTCCTGCTCCAGTTGCCATAGCTGGTGCCTCTACCTTTGCTACTGATGTAAGCGCTGGCTTAGCCAAGTTAGTTAATGCCCCCACACCTTTTGATACAAGTCCCTTAGCCATTGGAGCTATTATCTGCCCAAGACCAGCACACTTATTTAACTCATCAGTATAGATAGATAGATACTTACTCATATTATTTTTTAATTATATAAATCGCAACGCGATTAAGCAAGACTATTTGACCTTGTCCATATTACAATTATGTATTTTACGCCGTAATCTATTGGGTTTCCTCCATGTAGCGATTTTTCATCTAGCTTAGCATTGTCAAATGCATTTCTCCATATGTATATTTTTCCTGAACTGGGTTTAATTATTTTTTCTATTTTAGGAAAAACCGTTTCACCCCCGATAAAATCGTCATTCAGATATAATATAGATGTAAACATTCTTTGCCCCCATGGACCCATTGTTTGCCTTCCGATTTCACTATCATTAAATCCATCAAAGTGAGGCTTATAAAATCCACCCTTTTTATATTTTATAAAATTTGGTTTTTCTTGTTGACTAACGGGAATGCCCGTTACCGCAGAAGTAATCTGCCTAAATCTATCTACTACTGGGTCTGGCTCGGAGATGAAATATCCTGATGCGTCTCTAACTTTTTTATCTACCCCTAGCTTGTTGTTCCCGTCTCCAAATACAATTGCTGGGTTAAGTTTATTTTTATAGCGATCTATTACGTCCTCCATTTCGTCAATCGTAAATACATTTTCTATTGTTGTGTCAAATCCATTCATGGTGTTTATTAATCGTGGAATTCAGTTAAAATAGCAGGCAAAAATACACAGTAGAGCAAGCTATTATTATTATTAAAGCAATTAATTGTTTTTTCGCAGTTTTCATATCAGACACAATACATATAGCCTTTGCTATAAAAATGTCCAGTATATAAAAAAAAGTGGTCCTTGCGGACCACTTCATTTTGAATCAACTCTTTATTAAGTGTCAGCTTCAGAAACAAGAATATAGCCCTTTCTACGAGGGCTTCTGCAAGATTATTCTCTTGAATAAATAGCTCCAAACATCCCTCTATTTGTTCGGCCCTATCATAGTCTTTAGTTTCTTCAACGTCTTTTAGCATTAAGTCAAATTGTTGATCAATGTTATTGTCTGTATTATTTTTCATTTGTTGTTGCTTTTGTTAATTTGTTGCTGCACATGATTAATAGTAAAAATATTACTATAAACATATTCCAAAAATTACTATCTGTATTATTTTGCATTTTTTATTTTTTGTGTGTTTAGTTTTTTACGCAATATAAATAACATTGCATTTGCAATGATAAATAATACTGCATCAATTATTATTTCTTTAATTTTCATTAATTTTTCTTCCAGTTATAAATCCAGAAGGCTACATATACCGCTATTACTCCAGGGAGTACTTTCCCAATAAACTCCATGAAATATCCTATATTTCTAACTAGTGTTTCGTTATCCAACATATACTATTTTGGTCTCCGGGTAGTTGCAGAGCTTTCTCATCTTTTCTCTGAATTGCTGGGCTGCAGTCCTGCAATTAGATGTTTTGTCTCCTTTGTCTTCCACCATTACTTCGATGGATATTCTTTTATTGGGGTTAATTCTATCAACGTATATAATTTCAACTTTTTTAAGTTTCATTTCAAATTACTTTTTTTGTTGTTGTGTTGTAGTATAAACATTACCTAATTTAGATGTAGTCCATGTGTTACCACATGAGTCTCGTGTAATTTGTACAGACCCAAGTCTAGTAGTATAAAAACACTGACCATCTTTTGTTGTTGTCGTATACAATCCTCCAAGTTTAGTCGTGGTGGATTGTTGTGCTGTCGGGATTATTATTGGTGCCTCATTAGCTATTGCTGCACTGCATGACACTAATAATGCGGTTGCAATTTTTTTAAACATATTAATATCCTTTTACTCTCTTTGCAGCGATAATATTGCCTTCACTGTCTCTGGCGATAAAATCACAATAATCGTCACCTGGGTCATTTATTGACGTTCCGATCACTTGGAGAGAGTGAATGTTGTGTATGTCTTTACTGTTAAACCCCGCGCCAAATGGAGCAGCAGCAATAGCAACTTCTTTGGCCTTTGAGCCAGTGAATGAATCTACTATGTACATATTATTATTATTTTTTTTCTATTTGTTGTGCGTATACTAAAAAATGGTATACGCGATTTACTTGTTTTAGTTGTTCTTCGTATAAGACGCTTACTATTATATTATGGCCTTAAATGCGCCCATTTAAGGTACCCCCCCTCATTTATTGAGTTTGTTGCGGCTTGATTTCACCTATTCCTAGCTCTATTTCATTTTATTAATTAGTTATCACGACATACTTGCATTAATAAAAAAAAACATTAAAGTTGTTTAAATAACTTAAAGTATGTCTATTTGGTATCACTCTGGAGAAAAATTCGTTAAAGCGTCGTGGTTCAAAAAAGAACTAAATTTAGATGCTTATTTGATTTGCACTGGGCCATCATTAGCTAAAGTAGATAAAGACCTAAGAGGGCCAGGGAGAAAGATATTTGGGATTAATACATCATACCCCAAAATAATACCAGATATATGGATGGGCATGGATGATATAGATTGCTACGATAAAAATATTTTATACGAACCATTTCCAAAGGTATTTAGGGGGTCATACGAAAAAATGCATGCCGATGGAAAATCTATACTTAAATTTCCAGAAATTTATTTTGCTTCGGTCAAAGAACAACCTGGCTGTGATATATTTACTTCATTAACTGATGAATTTCCATTTGTTTGGCAAAAAAATACATTATACATATGTATTCAATTAATAATAAAAATGGGTGCAAAAAAAATTCATTTTGTGGGGTGTGACCTTGGAGGGCAAAAAGATTATTTTGATGATAGGGTACTAAAACCAGAACAAAGAAAATACAATAGAGAATTATACTCATATCAATTTGGTATGTTAAAAGACATCAATGAATTGTGTAAGAAAAATAAAATACAATTAATCAGTTGCACAAATAATTCGCCCATAAATAGCTTCATGGAATATATTGAAATAGATAAAGCTATTAGTTTAACAGAATCTAATCATAAAATACTTAATAACACTAAAATAAAACATTGCTTAGAGACTGAAGAAAAATCAAAAAAAAACAAAAAAATGAAACAAGAATCCAAAGATAAAATTGCTGTAATAACTCCAACTAGGGGGGACAGGAAAGAATTTTTAAAAAGGTGTAAAATTTATGTAAGGAGTCAAACTACAGAACCTAATGAATTTATTATTGTAGACTACGAACCCATACCAATTGATTTATCGACTAAGATAGATCAAATTAAAAGAATCATAAAAGGGGTTGAAATTGCTAAAAGCTCTGGATGCGATAAAATAATAATAATGGAAGATGATGGCTACTATGCAGACAATTACATAGAAAATGTTTTAAATAACTGGGAAGATGAATTTATGGTAGGCAGCAATACTATTAAGTCTTATCACATTTTGCTTAAAAAATATTTAAATTATGGTGCGAATCAACAACTTTGTATAAATGGTAAAAAACTTCTAACTGGTTCAACTCTGTCGCAGACATCTTTTACTGTTAAATTTTTTAATAATTTTTTAAATGGTGGGATGATTGGCAGGCACTCTAATTTAGATATTGATTTATGGAGCTATGCAGAATTATTTAATTTCCCTACAAAACTTATACAAAATGATTCATTTTTAGCTATAAAGCATGATATGAGTTTGTGTGCTAGTGGAATGCATTCTAATTCATCTATATGGAAAAACGCCAGTGAAGACCCACACTTTAAATACCTAGAAGAAGTAGTTGGAGAGTTTCACGCTGATTTCTACAAAGAATTACATAAATCAACATTACGCTAATAGCGTTACGCTAATAGCGTTACGCCAATACGGTATAATTAAATATTTAAATATTGCGCTGCCCCCTGCTCGGGTGCAGGTTCAGCAGTGGCTGCAACTGGGGCTATAGTTGATGGATTTATTGGCATCTGTGGCAGAGAAAACTGTAGCTTAGGGGCAACAGGAAATCCAACAATTGACTGGCTCATTTTTATAGCATTTATGTATTCGTTTTTACCAGTCTTACGGTTTCTTACTGGGAAGTAAATATTCCCGTCATCTCCTTTTTGGGCAACAGATGAATATCTTTGGTCTACTCCAATGTTCTTAGATTCAGAACTTCTAATAGGGTCTATTACCATTACCTGACTTGGGGAAACATTTCGACTAGATGCAGGTATTGCTTCTGAGGATTGTATTGCGCCCTCTCCTGTTTGTACTACTCTCTTTTGGTAGTCGTAGATTTCAAGTGGATTGATTCCAGCTATGTGGTTACTTAAATTATTTCCAACAATTAAGCTATCTAACTGAGGAGTGAAGTATCCTGGTTTCATCCCCTTTAATTGTCTGTTGTATGTACCCTTATATAGCAAATTTGAAATTAACTTACCTGAGTCCTTGAGTACCCTCTCCTCAAACAAGTCTTCTGGGCCTACAAAATTTTTATTGGCCATGCTATCTCTGTCGTCTTCGTATTCTAACCCTTTTTGAATATTTAGCAGTTTTTGACTGGCCCTAAGCATTAACGAGGTTGATAAATTTTTGCCATCCATGCCTAGAGTTCGGCCAACAACTTCTGGATCTATTTGAGATTTACTTAATTCAATGTTTAATTCTTTAGATTTTGTTTTTTGATCTATGTCAGTTTTAGCTTTTCTCCCTAGTAACTTGTCATAAAATTTATCAAAAGATTTTTCATCATCCTCTCCTTTGTTTATGTCAAAAATTTCAGGGCCCCAATATTTCATTATTTCCTCATCCTGAACTCCCATGCCTTTTAATACGGGGAAAAGCTTGGTTCTGCTTTTGCCTATCATAACCCTGTATATGCCTGTTTCAGGCTCCATGAAAATGCGCATTCCTGCTCCTGTGCCAGCTACGGTATTAACGTGGCTCTCTAGCTCTCCGTTTTCTTTTCTTCTGGCATATACCCCAGCCTTTAATCTTTGTTGTCCAGCAACAACGCTATATTCGCTGCCCTTGTTAATGAATGTGCCCCTGTGAGTCATCCAAGGTACCCTAGACAATACTCCAGTAAATTCATCTAACACTTCTCCATTATTCTTGTCCTTAAGCGTAATTGTTCCAGTTAGTGGAACAGACATTTTACCGCCAGTTAATAATGCCTTTTTCTCATCAGCTAAAGAAAAGGGTTTCTTTAAATCATATTTTAAGTCACTAGCCTCTATTCTTACTTTGTCGTTTTCAACAGGAAATTTTGAGGAATAAGCTGCCAGTACTTTATCAAGTATTGATTGCCTAAGTGAAATTGGATCATCAAACCCTCTAAGCTTGATTCCTTTTGGGGCTAAAATTTCCATTTTAAAGTAGAGGCTATAATGCGTGTTATCGATCTAGTCCAGCAGCAAGACTTCTTAGTATGTTTTCCTTGTGTTTTTCTAGTACAGCTAATGCGTGAGGATCTATTGCGTCAACTTTAATATTCCCGGAATCCGTCAACATCATTAAAGTGTTTTTATCTAATTTTTGAATATCTTCCTTGGATATAATTGGGTTTTTTCTTTTTTCGGCTTTTATTGAGTCACTAGATTCATTTTGTGCCTCATCAGTTTTATCACTATTAGATATTCTGTCTATGAGCGTAGTAGAAAGAGAAGATTTCTTTTCATTATCAAGTAATCCATCTACGTCCATTTCAGATTCATTTGCCGAGTCTGAATTTACTGTATTCTTCTTTGTAACGATTTTTATTAATTTGGGAGCTATATCTGCATTATTTGCTTCTTCTTTTTCTAGCCCTCTTTCGAAGTTTTTCTCTTTGTCGTAATATAGCTTATGTGTAACTACCCCAGCTAATAAAGCGCCAAGAGTAGGCAAACTAGTTAATAATGTTCCAATTGTTTCTGGCGCTGGCTGACCAGCCGATTTAATTAAATTAAGAACAGCTTCTTTGCGATGTGTTTCTGCTGGAACTTTATTTATTCTTTCCGTTAATGAAAAAACTAATCCACTAATGCATGGAAAGTTTGCCTCTTTTGAGTCGGACGAAATATCTTTAGACAAATAAGATGAATACTCGTTCTTTGTAGAGTCTAGCTCTTTATTCAATTGCTGTTGCCGTCTTTTTTGCAAGATACTATTTACAATAGCATATCCGAGTGTTGTTCCAGCTACTGTGCTACCAACTGCAAGTGGAGCGTCCCAAAAATATTGACCAGCTGATTCTGCTGTTTTTTCTGGAACCTCAATAACTAGCTCATCTGGATTTTTATCTTTCTCGTTTTGTTTCGTTGCTTGCTGCCTCAGTGATAATAGGTGAGCTATGGCTGCTGCACTAGCTCCGATACCAGCTGCTGGAAGAGCGTGTCTTTTCAGCCTGTCCAAAACCATATCAACAGTTAATCCTGGGATTTTTGATGTCTTATTCATATACAGATATATAGTATCTTACTTTAATAAAAAAAAATAATCAATATTAACTCTTTTTATTTTGTTTATTAACTACA
>Ga0214919_10000960_pt1 | contig 48792 bp, 47 predicted proteins | sample LL1503_MetaG_FD_177994 | JGI IMG/M metagenome (GOLD analysis project Ga0214919, IMG submission 177994) | Freshwater microbial communities from Lake Lanier, Atlanta, Georgia, United States - LL-1503 | ecosystem: Environmental > Aquatic > Freshwater > Lake | place: USA: Georgia | collected...
ATTTATATCTAGATGTTTTATTTACTTTGTAAATAAAACATGTACATTTTCAATACAACCTTTGTATTTTTATCAATCTTCGAAACAGTCATTCCTCCACTTATAACAGGTTTTTCCGGTAATTTATGATTTTTCTCATATTCTTCTCGCATTTCAATTGGACAATCATCATAAAACATTAGATGACCACCTTGCGTCCGCGAACCGCGCTTGATTGCGCAACAAACTGCGCTATTTGACAACTTATATTTTTCCGCGAATTCTTTTTGCTCGGAATAAACATTCATTATTTGCGTTTTATCAATATTTATACATATAAATATCTTTGATATTTATATCTAGATGTTTTATTTATTTACAAAGTAAATAAATAAAACTTATATGCGCAATAAATTCACGTCTTGAAACGACTATATCTTTGGTATCTCCAATATCATATTTTATGGATGGGTCTTCCGTTTTTTCAATAATTTTCCAACGAAAACCGTGATAAACAGATGAATTACTTATAGAATGTTTCAATCCTGAGACTGATGTTCCTTTCACATCACGGATTAAATCAATAAATGATTCATAATATTTTATCAAATTTCCATCTAAATCATATTGTTGAATATAACTTACTATTTTTTTCTTGCGCTTCTTCATTCCATCAGTATCACTAATTTCGGAAGAATCAGTCTGAGTTATTTCTTGGTCTTCCAGTTCTATTGTAGATGTTTGTAATTCTTCTTTTTCAATTTTTATTGTTTCTTCTTGCTCTTCTGGTTCTGACTCTGTTGTAGATGTATTATAAATTTCAATAAAATATACTAACCACTATTAGCGATTATTAATCGCTATTGTCGTCAAATAGTATAATGCTATTTAAGAGTGCATTTATATCACCAAAAAGATTAATTGAACAATTTTTTATTTTTTTATAGAAAGTTTGTCTCATTTTTCTTTTCGGTCGGTGTAAGTTATTCATTTTTATAATATATTGTTTTTGATGAAAATAAAATCAATTTTTATCACGTAAAACTGAAATATTCAAAATATAAATGTATTTTGAAAATTATTATAAAGTATGGATGTAATCCATAATTTAACGATCCTACATATACCAAATCTCATTCTTAGTAAATGATTTCTGACATATTGGACAATTGTAATTGAGTTTTTCCCCAGAATCTTTGGAATCAGAACACTTATCACAACAGATTTTGTGATTACACGTTATCGGGAAACAAATTGGAGGATAATCCATCGGATCACCGAAGCAGATCTGGCACCTTAGCATACTACGTTTTGTCTCTTCAAGTGCGGCTGCTTCTGCAGCGGCTTCCTCTTCTTGAATCTCAGCTATTTTCTTTGCATATACTGTTTGACATAGTTCGAGTTCCATCTTGTCTAACTCTGCGTACCTTTTTTCACGTTGTTCAGCAGAAGCACGAAGCTCACAAAACAGAAAATCCAGTTTTAACTCTCTTGCTGCATCAAAGAATATATTAGCAATCTCAACAGCATCCTTCCACTTGTCTTCTTTTATAGAATTCTCCAGTGCAGACAGTATCAGCGAATCTTCCCCAAAATCTGGAGACGTCTGAAGCAAAGCAGAAAAAAGAGAAAGATCGAAGATACCAGCTCCATCTCGGACACATCTGCATACTTCTTCACATAAACTTTCATCAAGCAGTGCATTTTGTCCTTTTGGAAGATCCGACAACTTCTTCAAACAACAAAGAGAGCGACATTTTGCACATCCATGTAAGTGAGAGCAACTTGTTGCTCTCATAATAGTATCTTGGTCCATTGGAATCGCGGATGAAATACCAGTTTCTCTCAACATACTTTCTATCTTATTGATAAGTTTCTCGTTAAAACAAGGTTTCTTAAAATGACATGAACCAAGTCCTATGACTCCTTCAAGTATTTGAAAGAGAAAATGAAGTAGATCTTTGTGACCCACTAAACGCTTTACTTCTTCTATCATTTTTATTATATTATCTTTTTTTGTACTCATTTGAATGAAATTATGAAGCTAAATTTGTAATATTTTATACGTTTTTACCATCAATTTTTATTATCAAAATCTGAAAAATGGAAATGAATCAATTCAATATTGAATATATCGATTATATTTTTCAGCAAAAATAATGATTGTTCTATTGAACAGATATAAATCACATCATGATTTATATCCCATAAGTTTTTAATCTCTTGTGTTTATATTTGATGTAGTCAAATATAAACTAAACACTTATACTCGAATTTTCTTATCTTGGAAACTGAAATTTTCAAATATATCCATTTTATATTATATATAAAATGTGTTTTCTTTAAGTTACAGAGAGATGATTGACTTTGTAAAATTATTATAAAACACCCGTAATCAGGTGTTATTTAATCACTATAATGACTGAGTTTCACAGGTTCATAGACTTTTGATAAGCGAATGCTTTCTATCGGTCCAAAATTTCACCCATGTCTGATATTGAGAAGGGTCAATCTCTTCACTTGAAGACCGACAATTTAGATATCTCCTGAGAGAAGTGACAAGTTCATTTCGATACGAACTATCTGGATTCTCGATCGCATCTAAAAAACGGGGCAATATGGGATATGAGTCTTTCAGGAACGATCTTAAATATATCACCATCAAGAGAGATCGAAATTGACTATGCACATTCCTCATGACATAACATACAATACTTTCTTTCAAAAGCTGAGATGGAGTCGGTCTTATTACATGAATGCATGCTGCGAATACAGTGCAATTTTCGCATTTATTGAAAATCATGCAATGAAGTACTTTTTCAACTGTGAGATCAAAATGTGGCTTGAAATCAACGACTGTATTCACACTCGTTTGAATACAGTCGTTGATTTCACCATATATGTGTCGATTCTCACATTGAATTCCCAGACAAGTCTCTATAAAAGAAGGTTCCTTGGCGTCTGGACCATCAGTTGTTAAATAAAGGAACATTATTATATTTATCTCATCCGGAAACTTAATCAAGTCTAATGGCGTAAAACCGTGTTCACGTTGATGATCCAATAAAGCACGGACTTCTTCTGTTTTTGCAACAAAATCCGCAATAGCTTCCGCTTCTTTTACTGCTTTTGCTACTTTTGCGGCCAAAACCGCTTCCGGACCAGCAAACAACTTGAAATCAAAGCGAATTTGCGACATTTGCGACATTTGCAGTAATGCATTGAATTCTTCAACTTTCGGTTGTATCTTTTTCAACAGGGTGTTAAAAAAATCCTCATTATTTGGTCCGTTACATTGTTGAAGTTTAAGCAAGACTGAGTGTAAATTCACTACATCAGTTATAGATCCTTCACCTTTGAATAGCTTATTTGCAAGCACATTCCCAAGATTCCAAAGCCTCCGAATAGTTTTCCGATTTGTTATTGGCATTGATAGTCTTATTATAACATATAATTTTAGTAATTTTTACCATCAATTTTTAGTTATTTATAAAATTATTTACCCACCTCGTATCAACTTTTTGATGAATTCATTCTGTTCATTTTCGCTCAATGACATATATTCCGTCATCAAATCCACATTCATAATTATCTTCAATAAAACCCCAAAATATTTCCGCAATTCCACCAAAACGACATCATTCCAGAACTTGCGGTCCCTCTCAATCTTATTAACCTTCATATTATCCACTTCATCTGCCCCAACCAAATATTCCACCAAAACGGCCCTCTCCAAGTCATACACATCCAAATACGTCTGAACTTGGAGCCACTCATATTCCCGAACCTCATTGAATAGCTTATACATCCGGTTCTTTATCTCAATAATAACCCCGTCATCATTCATCGCGTCAACCTTGCTTATTACCCACAGCTCGACCCCCTCTTCATCAAACAACCGCTTACTCTTGCTATCCAGCCCCGTAATAACTTTCTCCCCCTTGTGCGCCTTTTTATAAATATCCAACGCGGTCTCTTCCCGAATCGTCCCAAATTTCTTGCTCGTATATCCATCCATCGCCGTCTTCAAAGTCTCCTTCTCCTCTTTTGTGAGTGTCTTATCCTCCATTATAACATTGACCAGCCCATCTTTATCAGTTTTCATCTTCTTCGATGATAAATTCGCCCGACATATTTTATCCAACTTCTCCTTCAAGTCCATATTCCCATCCAATTTTTTGGATATTTCCATAATAATCCTCTTATCCCCCACGTTCGCGCTAGCCACTTTCTCAATGAGCCCCATCTTCTTCAACTGGTCCGGAAAATACCGCTCATATAATTGATTAAATATCCGGCTCGCCGGTAAGTAATGATTGCGCCCGATGAACGCTGCCAAATTACTACTGTATAATAATATTTTCATTTTATTAAATTAAATAGCATTTTGTTTTTATGTTATTTCCGAGAACGTAAAGGCTTAAAAAAATGTCGATATGAAACATTAATGTTCAAGCAAAAAAATAAGAAGGTCTCCCATGTAGATACCCGAATAACACTTGATGCTAAACACAACGAAATTATCCGGTCATTCAAGGAAGACCATAAAAACATCAAAAAATATCAGACCGAGCTATCTACTGTCCAAAAAAAGCTCGATAAATTAAAGAGCAACTCCGAGACTATCCTGAGCCCAGAGGACCTCGGCATACAGTTCCACCTTGAAAATAAGAGGAACGAGCTCCAAGAAAAATTAGATAATCTCGAAGTTAATCAAGACGAGACTGACTATTTTATTAAAACAGGGAATATATTGTATGAATATTACAATAATATTGAGGATATCGCCGACGATAATGAAAGACCGGCCCAGCAGGCACAACCAGTCCCACAATCACAACTCCTCTCATTCTTTGGGATTAAGCAACCCAAAGAGACAGCTGATAATAGTGGAAAAATCGCGAGAACGATTAACGACTTCGTTGAATCAAATCACAAGTTCGACCGCGCATCCACCCTCGACAATTATTTAAGTATTATCGATAAATCATATGGGCTCAAAAGCAAGGTCGCCAAAAAGATTGACTTCTGTAAAAAGTGTCATCTCAATTATAACAAAGATTATGAGATGATTATTAATCATAATGAAGGTTTTATGAGTTGCGTAAAATGTGGGAACCTCGAATATGTTATCATTGAGAGCGACAAGCCAAACTATAAGGACCCGCCCCCCGAGGCGACATACTTCGCCTATAAAAGGACGAACCACCTCAATGAGATTCTCAACCAGATTCAAGCGAAGGAATCGACTGATATTCCGGACGAAATATTAAGCTTAGTTAAGGAAGAAATTCGGAAGGAGCGGATAACGGACCTGACGAAGCTTACAAATATAAAGGTCCGCTATTTTTTGAGGAAATTGAATCTGAACAAATTTTATGAACATATCGCGCATATTATTAATAAGCTGAATGGGCTTCCACCACCTATTATAACTAAGCCCGTCGAAGACAAATTGCGGTATTGTTTTCGTGAAATTCAGGGGCCGTGGATGGAAATTGCTAAAAAGCCGAAGAAGAATTTTCTTAATTATCATTACGTGCTTTATAAATGCGTAGAATTGCTGGGGCACGATGAATATAAGGCGCTGTTCCCTTTGCTGAAATCGCGGGAGAAGATTCTCAGTCATGATGTAACCTGGCACCGGATATGTGACGCCCTTAGCTGGCAGTACATCCCAACAATATGATTTTTTCAAGCAGTTTAATAGGTCTTTTTATCAAATATTATAAAATTTTACTTTTTTCAATAAATCAAATTTTGGCCTTAGCAATACAACTTGTATATTTCCAACAGTTCTGTATTTTCATCATTTTCAATCCGGTCAATACAATCTTCAATTGTTTCAATTAATTTATCTAATTTATCGTCAATATCTACTTTACTGATATTGTCATCTGGATTAAAACGGATAAATATCCATTTACCACTATGAATCATATATAAATCATCATAACGTATTTCTTCATCGTATTGGTCATATCCTCTATGTCCAAACTCGTCAGTTTCAACCGCTAAAATAGTATTACCTATCAATTTACGATGATCTATACGACGACGATGGGTGCAATCACAATTACCTGTATAAAGTGGAATATCATGAATAAATCCTTCAAAATTTGCGTTTATCATATTCCTAACCATAATTTCTTTTGTATGAGTGTATATAATTTTGCTTCTTTCATCATCTGGGAAAATACGCTTAAAACAAGTTGCACAGTATCCATCATATTTTAAACATCCAACTCGTGAATCAATCCAATCTATACAGTTAGGACATCGCTTTCCTCCTCCATGAGCTATACATTTATCGGATTTTCCGCTTGCGCTTGACTTACAATCTGGTTCGCTACAACGTTTTCCGCCTCCATGTGCTTTACATTTATCAGTTTTACCTTGTGCACTTGAATGACAATCCGATTCGCTACATCGTTTTCCGCCTCCGTGTGCTACACATTTATCGGTTTTGTCTCTGGCGCTTGATTTACAATCTGGTTCATTACATCGTTTTCCTCCTCCATGTGCTACACATTTATCAGTTTTACCTTGTGCACTTGCTCTACAATTTGGTTCGATACAACGTTTTCCACCTCCATGTGCGATACATTTATCTGTTTTACCTTCTGCACTTGAATTACAATTCGGTTCATTACATCGCTTACCGCCTCCATGTGCTATACATTTATCACTACTGCCTTGTGCGCTTTTTTTACAATCAGGATAACTACATCGGGTTCCGCCTCCATGCGCTTTACATTTATCAGTATTACCTTGCGCGCCTTTTTTACAATCTGGTTCGATACATCGCTTACCGCCTCCATGTGCTTTACATTTATTGGATTTGCCTTGTGCACTTGAATGACAATCAGGTTCATTACATCGTTTTCCGCCTCCGTGTGCGATACATTTATCAATTTTTCCTTGTGCACTTGAATGACAATCAGGCTCATTACATCGTTTTCCACCTCCATGTGTTCTACATTTATCGGATTTTCTTACTGCTGTTGATTTGCAACCTTGATAAGTACATCTTTTTACACTTCCATGTTCTTTACATCTCTTAGTTTTACCTTCTACACTTTTTTTACAATCAGGTTCATTACATCGTTTTCCTCCTCCATGTGCTATACATTTATCAGTTTTTCCGTTTGCACTTGATTTACAATCAGATTCATTACATCGCTTACCGCCTCCATGTGCTTTACATTTATCAGTTTTACCTTGTGCACTTGAATGACAATCCGATTCGCTACATCGTTTTCCGCCTCCGTGTGCTACACATTTATCGGTTTTACCTTGTGCACTTGCTTTACATCCAAGTTCATTACATCTCTTACCGCCTCCATGTTTGATACATTTATCGGTTTTGCCTTGTGCACTTGCTTTACAATCTGGTTCATTACATAGCTTACCGCCTCCGTGTGCTACACATTTACCTGATTTATCTCTTGCTTTTGATTTACAATTCGGTTCATTACATATTTTTTGTGTCATTATAAATTATTATAATTATAATAATCTGAATTATTTAAAATCAATTTTTTTAGAAAATATATAATTTTCTTTTTCGATGAATTTATTCATCGAAAAAAACTCGGAAACAGTTTAAAGAAAACTCGGAAACAGTTTAAAGAAAACTCGGAAACAGTTTAAAGAAAACTCAGAAACAGTTTAAAGAAAACTCGGAAACAGTTTAAAGAAAACTCGGAAACAGTTTAAAGAAAACTCGGAAACAGTTTAAAGAAAACTCGGAAACAGTATAGTGATTTATATTTCTAGAGTTTATATATGACGTAGTCATATATAATCATAATGTATAACTTATAAATTATTTCATTACCTCTTTCGAATAACTACGTATTTAACTCCTTCGTATTCGTAAAAGAAGATAAAATAAAGCGCCTCTAACTCGGCATAATCATACTCAGGGATTTTAGGAATTGGTCGGTATAATGCTTTAGCTCCCACATAGAAGTTCTCAAAATCATGTGTTTCAAGAAAAAGCTTGTTCTGATACTGTTGATTCAAGTTTCCAATGGCCCAACATCTTTGCGCGGTGTATCCAATACAAGACATATTATAATAATATATAATAATTCGTAAAATACATAATAATATATAATTATAATTTATGAATACGGAAAAAGAGTCTGACCTATTTAATGAAGCCTTCACTGACCCATTTCTCTATATCTACAAATCGAAGTTCAATTATTGTATTGTTCATTTTGTATCAAAATCCCCATTTTTGATTAAAACATTAGAATCTTCCGAAAATTTAGATGAACTAATAAAACTAATTGTGAACCATGGGAAGAGGATGTGCATTCCTTTTGTAAAAAACACAATTTACGATTGATACACTTTTTTGATTGTTTGAACAGATAAAAAACTGTAAGTTTTTATCTATTGAGTCTAAAGACTTCATCTTTTATACTGAATCAGTAAAAGAGTGAACAGACGAAAACACTCAGAGTCATACTATATTATAAAAAAGTGAATTATTGTGGGTCTTTTTGGGGTCTAAGCCCTTTTACTGATTCGAAGAATCAGAAAAAAGGGCTTTTTTGTAATAATTTTAATATTTCTTCAATCTTTTTATCACGATTTATAAATAGAAAACTGCTTAATATACTTGATGTTAATTTTTTAGTAGAAATAAGAATATTTGTGAATGATTCTAATTGTTTCTTTGTTATATTTGGATAATATAATTTAGCAAATCGCTCAATTTGATATTTTGTAATATATCCAATTTCAAGCATATAATCAACCCTTCCTTTTCTTAATAGTGCTGGGTCTAATTTTTCTGGATGATTCGTAGTCATTACAATTATCATTCCATTTTTCCTTAAACTACCATCCAAAAAATTCAATATTGTAGAAAATGATAAAAATCCCTTATCAGTTGATGATTCGGCTTGTCTATTTGTAAATAATGCGTCGATATCTTCTAATAACAGTATTGTATTTTCTCTCATACCTGACATTAATGCTATAAATGCGCCATCAGTCACACCTGAGCCAAAATTAAGTATATTTATGTTTTTATTTAGAGATGATGCTAATGAAAAAATAATGCTCGATTTACCTGTTCCGGGCGGTCCATATAAACAATATACGCGTTTATATGGAATCCCATATTTATTATATACGCTTTCATTTTTGATAAATTTATTTACATCATTATACAATTCATCCTTTATATTTTCATCTAATATAACCGTATTTGTATCACGTTTTACTAATGTGGTATAAAAATCCCAATATAATCCGGGTGATTGTCCTTGTGGTGTCCAAATTGATATAGAATCTTTTTTTACGTAGTGATCATTATCATATACATCATGTGAATCAGTTATAAATTTTTTAATACTTTCAATATTTGTCGATGATAATTCTATAAAATCAATATATTTCGGTTCATATTGGGTTCCAACTATTGTTTTATCTTTGTATTTTTTAACTTTTATTATACTTTTATTATATTTTATTGATAATTCGATATCACCTAAATAATATACGTGATTATTTAAATCTTGTTTTTTAGCATTTGCTAATTTATTTACGTGATAACTAACATTTGGAAAATCGTGATCGTTTGAATTTACAGATATAGTATACATTATATAATATAAGATAAAAATACTTTACGATTGAAGAACACCGATATAGTATTTATGTAATTGAGATAATACTCAAATTAAAAATATGCGTGATAAATAAATTAATAAAAAAATAAATCCAGTTCAAATCTTAACAGAGAAAAATACTGATATTGGATGTATTAATTGTGATTTTAATGTTGTTTTTAACTTTAAAAAATAGGTCAACTTTTATATAATAAATGAAGATAGACCTTTAATTTGTAAAAGAAGAATAACATTATAAATAATCAGTATGAGAGTTGATTCTTAATTGTTTTTACAGATATATTTAAAAAGCGATAATATAAAATAATAATCTTAAATAATAATATGGAAAAATTACAAAAAAAAAATTTAGTTAATAAACAAAAATGTCAATTAATAATTAATGAATCAAATAAATATAAAGAAGATAAAAAATCTAAATGTGAGAAAATATCAAAATATTTCACAAGTCCGGGTTTGAATGAAATTATATTATGTGCTAAATTAAATGTACCATTAATTCCAAAGAAAAAACAAATCGTTTTAGGAACAACAAAGTATCTTTTACCATATATAATTTTAAATAAGTATTTTATAACATTTGCTGCAGCACCAAAAGATTGGACATTAAAATTAAATTATAATTTAATAGAATGTATATGTGATAAATATTTTGGAACTAATACTATACGTATAATAACAACACCAAAAGATTTGGTTAATGTTGAAAATAATTATAGAATAACAGGTCATGAACTATGTTTAATTAAATATAAATATAATTATAATTTTTATAAATTAGAATCTAATAAATTTGATAATATATATTTTTGTTCAGATAAACTACCAAAAGATTGTAAAAAACTTATTATAAATGAAAAGGGAATAATATTTTGTAACAATAAAAAAATAAGTGGTTTATATTTATAAAAATATTTTATTATTTAATAAATTCAATTAATTTTTTTTCAAGTTTTTTTATTGAGTTTTTATTATTTTTAAACCAAATAATTTTTTTAATTTTACTTAAACGTTTAAATTGTTCTTTATGAAGTTTAATATTATATTTAACACACGTTTTTGTAAATTTAATAATAAATTTTTCATTAATATTTTTAATAAATTCAGGGTCTAATAATTGTTTTTTTGTTAATTTAGATATTATAAGATTATAAACAACCCAATTTTTTTTTAAAACTGGAGAGTTATAATTAATATTTTTTTTAATTATATGATAACTTAATTCTTTAATCGCATTATAACAAGAATCTCTCGAAATTCTTTTAGTAATATTACTAACTATATTTTCATTATTTTTTGCTTTAATTCCAAAAATAATTAAATTTGGAAATATCCGCATGATAATATTAAGTAAACTTTTAGATGCACCTTCAAAAAATGGTATTGAACAGTGTGAATTAATTTTTTTAATAGAAATAAAAACATCAGATAAATAATCTAGAATATGAAAGGGTTTGTTAGGATTGTATGTTCCATATAAATAAGAACCTTTTGTGCTTGCCAAATTTGTTCTACCAGTACCAACACTAATATAATTATATATTTGCATAGTGTCCATGTTAATTGTTTCAAGATTATAATTTAATTTTAAATAATTTAAAAACATTGTTTTTCCAACACCCGTAGGTCCACATAAAACTATACATTTCGTATTTAGTATAGATGCATCTGCACCGATTTTAACCATTATTTGTTGTAATATAATATCTAAACATGTTGCGTTTGAATTAATTGAAAATTTAAATTTTTTTGGAGTATTATTAATCCATAAAAGTTCTTCAACCTGTTTTTTTACTTTTAATGATACATTAATTGTAATTGATTTCATATATATAATATAATATAAAATTATTTACGAATGAAGAACACCGATATAGTATTTATTCACATATTCCAGCGCGTCATCCTTATGTCCGACTCTTTTGAAAATCTCGGTCGCGTCTTTTCCAAGCCCATATTTGATGACTTCCCCGCCGGGGTGTATCTTGACCCAGTCCGTTATATCATAAACGTTCCCGTATAAAACAATCCACGCGTCCGCCAGTGTGTTATGACGCCGGACCTCACTCATTTTATAGACCGGCTCCTTCCTAAAATCTCCCCTCAAATACCGCATGTAGAACTCCCGCGCGTTCTGTAAAGCGCCCTCAATCCATCCTTGAACCAGAGAAAACCGCTCCCCAATGATATGAATATTATTGGCGGTTGGCTTGAATGAAATTGCTTGGGTCCGCTTCGGGATAAAATTGGGCCGGTAGTAATGGGTCCCCGCGTTCCAGTAGTTCTGCTTTATCCAGAGGGGCCTTTCGAGCTTCGCTTTCGGAAAAATGGCGCGCAACTGCTTTTCTAAATCGGGCCAGAGTGTCCCGCGCATTTCAGAATCAATCCAGAATTTAGCATCATTTCCGGTGGTGTATGATATCATAATCACGTCCGCACTTACTGGAATAATCTGTCGGATAGTTGTAGCGGCGTGGATGACTTGTTTAGGAAACCAGCTCCCGTCGCGAAATTTAGCGTATATACGGTTCAACTTCTGTTGGCCGACGGATTTAAGAACTGGCGCGAATGCGTCCAGTCCCGCGATGGCCTCGATATTGGGACACGCTAAAATGATATGGTCCGCCGTATAGTGGTGGTCATTGCTTGTATAAATATTATTGTTTTCTGCTATTTTTACGACTTTTTCATTCATAAAAAACTCGTAGTTTGGACACTGGGAGAGGTCCGCATATAGGGCTTCCACGAGAGAGGTCAGTCCAGCGGGGACGTGGTAATACTGGGCGACGTCCTCCTCTTCGATTTGGCGGGCTAAATTGGCGCAATTGGACCCCTCCCAGTCCTCATTATATCCATACCATTTCTTTAAGAGGGTATATTCGGCCTCCATGAAATAGTTGGTCGCAACGGACGCAAATGTTTGGTAATTGTAGCGCTTCCGCTTACATTCCTTCAAAAACCGACCCAATTTGCGGTTGAGCTCCTTACTGAGTTGGATATTCGTCTTTGTTATGAAGGGGGCGTAGGAGATGTTATAATGGCGCAGGAGTTGTAATAAGAGGACGTGATTCTTGTTGAAACGGAGGGCGCCCGTTTCAATGGGGTGCGCGCCTTCAATTGGGACCGAGTGAATACGGCCTCCTACTCTGGACGACTTCTCTAAAATACACACTCGCAAATTACGGGTGCGACACAGCGAGAGAAAGTATAAACAGGAGATTCCACAACCAACGATTATTATATCATATTTTTTCATTATTGTTATATAATAATAATATATAAAAATTGATGAAAAATGTGTAGTTATTTTTAGGGATTAAAAAGATGGCATTTTACAATAAACACAAATACGAGCTTCCACATTCAATGCGTCATTTGCTGGAACATCAAAAAGATCCGTTAAGAACCGTTTATCAGAATGAAGAATTAATAACCTTATCTTATCTTAAAATTATCACGGCATCAACTGAACTATTTGAATTTACAAATTATTATTTATTCGTTGGCATTGCTGATACAGGAGATGATACAATAATGATCATTTATGGAGAATATTCTTACCGAGGAGGTTTTGGTCCGTTTGAACATGGCTCGTTTAATTATATACAAGTTTGTAAATCAGAAATGATTGAATTCGGCGACCAACCTTCAAATTTTATTTTACAAGTTGGGAAAAATTTATGTGCGATTGTACTAAAAAGTGAACTAATTGTTATTGGTATTACACCAGAATTTCTTGAAAATTTAGATGATCCTGATGACGATGTCTATATTGAACCTTTTTTATTTATCACTCATATCAAATACGAACGGAAAATTATTGATTTTCCATTTGATAGCCCGCCATTTGATGAAAAAATAATTTCGAGCGTGAAAAAAGATGATGATGGTGTTTGTGAGATTGGTTTATGTTTCACTTGCGTTTGTCGTTCTTCTGAAACCATGAATAGGATTACAATTTCTTTTTCGGATGAACAAATCAGAATAACTTATGATATGAACAGAACTACTTATGAACGTTATGTATCCGGTGGGGAATATAATGATGAACCTACGATGTCGACACAAGAAAGACGCGATGTGTTCAAGCATGAAACCGCAATCATTCTCTTTCCGGAAGAAGATGATTAGCAAAATCAACGATTTTGCTTTTATAAATAACCAATAAAAATTGAAGCAAAATATGTAGTTATTTTTAGGGATTAAAAAGATGGCATCCAAAGTTATTTACAAAAAAAAAAACTACGAACTTCCGTATTCTATGCGCGAATTTAATGGAAGGAAATTATCTGATCTCAAATTCTTTAATATTTTACAACAAGACAATGAAACTTGGACTGGATACCAAATATTCATTGGTGTATTGCGTCCAGATCATGATGATCATGATAATTTTGATGTAATCATCATTTATGGAACATATTACCAAAATTATCCAAGAAAAGATTTTAATTATATAACTGTTAATAAATACGACATGATTGATTCAGACAATATTGTGGATATCGGATTGAATTCTTGTGCTATTTTGTTGAAATCAGAACTGATTATTATACGTACACATCCAAATTTTAGTTCGCATTATGAAAGATTTTGGGACGGATTTGATTATGAAGGTAAATATTTATTTATCAAATATTTTACATTTGATTCTAAAATCGTAAACATTCGTTTATTAGATCTTGATGAAGTCGATATTACAGTTCGGAAAGATGATATTTCTTGTATTCTTATTTTATCATTTAAATATGGTTGTTGTTCAACTGATATCGAGATTCGTATTTCAGACGAAGAAATACGAATAATTTGTGAAAGTAGTAGAACGGAAAAGTATAAAGAAGTTCATTGTGGACATAACGATTTTCCTAGTTATAGAGATGTTGAAGAAATTACGGATGGGCGACGTTCTGAAGAAATATATTCAATGGAAAAAGATGAATCAGATGAAGAATAAAATGAGCAAAATGTTCATTTTTTATAATATATTAGCAAAATCAACAATTTTGCTTTTATAAATAAAAATAGAAATTGATGGTAAAAATATGCTATTTTTGAATGAATTATAAAATGTTGAAAACAAAAATACATGAATTTAAAACATATTATAGCAATCAATATGGGAAACAGTCGATACCGGTTAATGTGTTCATCCTGAATTTACCACAATATTCTACTGCTAATGTTCATTCAACAGTAGAATTTGGCTGTTCATGGTTTATCGTTTATTCAGTCCAGTCTGGTGATGGTCAGACAGAATTATTTTACGAGCTGGTTATAGATTCGGGCGGCCATGATTATGTTTTGGAAATAAATTATGATTCAAAAAAAGCGATTTGTTCATTCGATTCAACAGAACAAATCATATTTGTCGACCGAGATAATGATGAGGTTAAACAACCACGACAAATGTTATATGAATATGTGGTTGAAGACAGAATGTCCCGCGAATATAAAACCTTTTTAGTCATTTTCAAAAACAACATTGTTTTATTTTGGAATGACGACTGCGCAAAAGTTATAGTCAAGAAATTAAATTTATCATCGTTCTTTGAATTATATGATTATGGTAATTTTACCAGAGTAGGTATTGATATTGACCTGACCGATGAATCTTGCAAAATAACGTTTTTTACGAATATATCACCATCGAATACATATTATTCTGCTTATATTGACATTATGTCATTTTTAGATAGTAATAGTGTGTCAGTGGTCTTGTATGATCACATATTCAACCAAATGTCTTGTTCACCATTTAATAGTTCTCAATTTGAATCAGATACGTGTGATAAGATTGGGGATTTTACTCTCAACATGACTGATTGTGAAGATGGAGAAATTCAGAAAAATGACTCGGACTTTCGCTCAGACTCTGGCTCGGACTCTGACTCTGGCTCGGACTCTGGCTCTGGCTCGGACTCTGGCTCTGACTATAAATATAATTATTAGCAAAATTGTTGATTTTGCTTTTATAAATAACCAATAAAAATTGATTAAAAATATACAATTATTTTTAGAATCAATAAAGATGTCTGAATCTGAATCAACTTTTTATAGAGAAACAGAATATGGAAGATATGATGAAGAATGTCCAAATCCCAGCCAGATTGGTTGCGGTCTTCAATATAGATATTGTCTCAGGACCATAGATGAACGAGGAAACAAAATTCAAATTATGAGTCCCGTATCGGCTACTATAGCATCAATTGAAATAAAAGAACCGGATTATAGAAATCGACAAGCGGTTTTTATTACAATCCATTTTGACGATGGGTCAATATTACTTGGATTTTTCATGAATTCCGGTAAGTATTGCGAGAATCACTTTCGCTATTTTACTCAGTACGATTATCTCAATTATTCTGAAACGCATGTTTTTCATTTGAAACCGGAAGAAGGAAAAACCATCGACTTTTTTGAAGTGGTCAATGAGAGTTCTAATTGTTTTTATGAAGAATATTGTTGGATTTTTGTTAGTGGAGGAGTCGTTTCTCTGTTGAAAGTAGATGAAGACACACTCTTGAACATCTTATATTATCCAATGCTTTATTATCCTCATCCTTACAAAGATATTTTTTCTATAAGCGAATTGGACTTTTCTGAAAGATTGGAAGGGCTTGGAGACGTAGTCGGGTCGTGTCGAATTGAGGCGAGTGGGAAACCAGTCAGAATAAGTTGCGATTTTCAAGTCCTAACAGTAGAACTCGAAATTTTTGAAGCAAATTACGAGCCAGAACAAGATGGAGAACGTGATGGAATTAGCTGTCCAGAATATCGAGAAGCTGAACTTAGAGAGGTTGGCATTTAGAAATTTCAATCGCATATGACGAAATATTATAACAAAATACAAATGTATTTAAGTTGTCCAAAAGACAAGTCAGCCTATGGATCACCTGCTTGACCGCCTACTGCGGAAGCAAGAAATCAAACTCCAAGCAACTCAATACATGCTTTACAAACAGGACATTCTTTCTTTTTGTGAAGCATATTATAACACGCTGAACACATTATAAGATGCGCACACGGTAAAAAACGCAAATTCTTCTTATTTGAATAGCACATTATACACTGGTCCTCTTCAACGTCAGTCTGTTCTAAAATGAGGGACGATGGTAATTCTAAGCCACTTCCATAGGAGGGGGCTAGGGGGGAACCTAGGTTCCCCACATCGCTTGTCATCCTCGCATAATATCCACGGTATCCAACTCGCGCAGTGTCATTGTCGCAAATCCGGACCCGAGCTCCACTCCCATCGTTCCGCTCATAATAAACACTATTATTATCATTCCGAGAAATGCTGAAAATAATATTTGGCGGTAATCCATCAATGTCAATTTCAACTATATCGGAGGCGCGTGTGTTCGCTGGATAAGCGAGATATGTCGAATATTTGGAAGCGTAAACCTTTCGCAATTTGTTATCATACATAAAATCGTAATAGGCCCAAATTTGGTAGTTGCGCCCAGCATACCAATCTGTTGGGTTCGCATCCACTAAAAAGACACGGACATCCTCGAAGTCCGCAATTGGATAAACTGCGTCGCCGTCCTTTATATAAGTTGGTAAATAATGGTCATTATCAGTTCGATAAACGGTTAGGCCTCCGGTAGAAACCGGCTCTTCTCTATGATGATATGGTCGATTCTTATAATTTCGGAAAGCCTCGCAGTAGTCCGGATTGGCATATATCCAGTTATTATTATATCTTACTTTGATTTGCATTTTTATATATATATGCTGTTTCTTTTAAGTTATGATTTGATAAATTTAAAAAAGTTTTCTTTTTTTAGAGCGTTGCGTATTTTACCACATATTATAATAGTCTGATTGTTCAGAATTAGAAATACTTGAATTTTTAATTAAATTTTCCAACGAATCCTGAGAATAAAATGTTTTTCTTAATTTACCATATGCGAATGTTTTTGTATTTCTAATAATCTTTGTATAAGCTGTGTATTTTCCAAATTTTTTTTCTTGGCGCGTAATTGAACGAATTATTTGTGTATTCCTAGTTGAACCAGTTAAACAATATTTTCCATTGGTTTCTCTACAATATGGTTTATTATTTTTTTTAGGTACTATAAATTTTGTAGATATAAATACCAATGAGCTTTTATTATTATTATAGCTATTATTTTTTATTTTTTTTGATTTCTTACAACTGTTCTTTATTATTGTTTCAAATGTTTCCGGCGAATATATGATTTTTTTATCAAATAATACAATTTTTGTATAAGCGTTATATTTTCCAAATTTTTTATTATCTTTTTTGAAGTACAATCGCGTTATTGAAAGAATATTATCAATCGGTAAAGACGATTTTTGTAATGAATAATTTTTATTATTTACTTTAATTATAATTTTTGTGTTTATTACCAAAGATTTTTTCTTTTGAAGACTACTGAAATTCATTATTATTATATTTTATATAATAATATTTTAATAATCATTCAATCTTCACTTCCTCCCAAACTTAAACTCGCCCATCAATTTCGCAACGGTCCTTTCATAAACCCAATCCGCCAATTCTTGACTGACCTCGTTCGTCTCAAATGTATGAATCCCACCGTATATTCTTGAAAGTCCCGCATCACTGGCGAGTTCATCCAGCGTTTTATACCGCAACACGGTCCTCACTTTTGGCTTTTTATATTTTGATGACTTTTTTGAAAATCGCGATTTTACCACATATTATAATAGTCATTATTTTCAGATTTATCAATACTTGAACTTTTAATCAAATTTTCCAGCGTATCAGGAGAATAAAATGTTTTTTTAAATCCATATGCGGATGTTTTCCTATTTTTAACAATTTTAGTATAAGCGATATATTTTCCAATTTTTTTATCTTGACGCGTAATTGAACGAATTATTTGTGTATTCCAAGTTGACCCATTTAAACAATATTTTCCATCAGTTTCTCCAGATCCGCAATGAATTTTATTTTTAGGTAATATAAATTTTGTGGATATAAATATCAATGTGCTTTTATTATTATTATAATTTTTGATTGGAAATTTTTTTGATTTTTTACAGCTATTCTTTATTATAGTTTCAAATGTTTCTGGAGAATATACTATTTTTTTATTAAACAACACAATTTTTGTATAAGCTTTATATTTTCCGAATTTTTTATTATCTAAACTGTATAATCGCGTTATTGAACGAATATTATCAATTGTAAAAGAAGATTTTTTTAATGAATATTTTTCATTATTTGTTTCAATTATAATTTTTGTATTTATTACCAATGGTTTTGTCTTTTGAAGATTACTAGACATTATTATTATATAAAATATAATAATATTTTAACAATCATTCAATCTTCAATTCCCTTCAAACTTAAACTCATTTGTCAATTTCTTAACTGTTTGTTCATAAACCCAATCCGCCAGTTCCATGCTCACCTCGTTCGTCTGGAATGAATGAATTCCGCCGTATATTCTTGAAAGACCGGCATCATTTGATAGTTTGTTTATCAACTAAACTTTTAGTAAATTTTTGTTTAATCACAAAAAATAAAAAATTGAAATAAATAGTTTAAAATATAATTTATATTAATATTATAAAAATGCCAACAAAATGTATAAATAACGGATGTAGTAAAAGAGCATCTTTTAATAATCCAACTAAAATTACTGCAATATATTGTTCTGAACATAAAAAAGAAAATATGATTGACGTTAAACATAAACGATGTGTTGAAGAAAGATGTAATAAAAGACCAACTTTTAATTATCCAACTAAAATTACTGCAATATATTGTTCTGAACATAAAAAAGAAAATATGATTGACGTTAAACATAAACGATGTGTTGAAGAAAGATGTAATAAAAGACCAACTTTTAATTATCCAACTAAAACTATTGGAATATATTGTTCTGAACATAAAAAAGAAAATATGATTGATGTTAAAAATAAAAAGTGTATTGAAAAAGGATGTAGTAAGCAACCTACTTTTAATTATCCAACTAAAACTACTGCAATATATTGTTCTGAACATAAAAAAGAAAATATGATTAATGTTAAATCAAAACTATGTATTGAAGAAGGATGTAGTAAAATACCAGTTTTTAATAATCCGACTGACACTACTGGAATATATTGCTTTGAGCATAAAAAAGAAAATATGATTGATGTTGAATCAAAAAGATGTATAGAAGAGGGATGTAGTAAAATACCGACTTTTAATAATCCAACTGAAACTATTGGAATATATTGTTCTGAACATAAAAAAGAAAATATGATCAATGTTAAATCAAAACGATGTATTGAAAAAGAATGTAATAAACAACCATTTTTTAATAATCCAACTGAAACTATTGGAATATATTGTTCTGAACATAAAAAAGAAAATATGATCAATGTTAAATCAAAACGATGTATTGAAAAAGAATGTAGTAAAAGACCAGTTTTTAATTATCCAACAGAAAAAATTGGAATATATTGTTCTAAACATAAAAAAGAAAATATGATTAATATTGTATCAAAACTATGTATTGAAAAAGGATGTGGTAAAATACCTGCTTTTAATTATCAAACTGAAATTACTAGAATATATTGTTCTGAACATAAAAAAGAAAATATGATTAATATTAAAGATAAACAATGTATTGAAAAAGAATGTAGTAAAATACCGACTTTTAATTATCCAACAGAAAAATTTGGAATATTTTGCTTTGAACATAAAAAAGAAAATATGATTGATGTTAAACACAAACGATGTATTGAAGAAGGATGTAATAAAATACCAGCTTTTAATAATCCAACTGAAAAAATTGGAGTATATTGTTCTGAACATAAAAAAGAAAATATGATTAATATTATATCAAAACGATGTCAAATAGATAAATGTAAGCAAGATGCTTTATTTGGTATAAATGGGAAAAAACCACAATTTTGCTTTGAACATAAAAAAGAAAAAATGGTAAATATTATTTTAAATAATAAATGTTCTATATTAGATTGTGATAATGATTATGAAATTATTGATAAAAATAATGAAAAATTTTGTCTAAAACATTCTGATAAGAATATTGAAATTAGTATAAAAAGACTATGTAAATATTGTGATATTGAGCAAGATTCAAAATATATTTGTAATACATGTAAGAAAATATCATCTAAAAAAGAATGGTCAATTGTAAGATATTTAAGAAAAAAAATTGATACGAAATTTGAATATAATACAAGTAAAATGCTTCAAGGTTGTTCCAAAAAAAGACCTGATATATATTTTGAATTAAATACACATTGTCTAATTGTTGAAATTGATGAACATCAACATAAAACATATGATGATAGTTGTGAATGTGCTAGAATAAATGAAATTGTTAATGGTGTTGGTGGAAAATCAGTAATTATACTAAGATTTAATCCTGATACAACTAAACATAATGGTAAAAAAATGGATTTATTACTTTCAGATAAGATTAAATTATTAGTAAATAAAATAAAAGAAGAACTAATAAAGGATTATGATACTTTTCAAGTTAAAATAATTCAAATATATTATGATGATGATTATGAAATATATAAAGATATAAAGGAAGAAATAATAACTGATATAGTAGCTATCTGATATTATTATAAAATGCTGGTGTTTTTATAAATCGCCATCATCTTCTTCTTCCTTTCGTCGTGGACCACAATTGGCTTCGGGTAGTCCTTCGCGTCCCACTCCTGATTCATAATCTGTTTCGCGCTGTATTTCTCCAACTCTGGGACCCACTCCTTGATGTAAACACACTCGGGGTCGAACTTCTCCGTTTGGAGCGCAGGGTTCATTACACGAAACCAGTCGAGCGCGCTCGGGCCTACCCCCGCCACAACCTGCCAACCACAATTGTTCTGGGTCGGGTCGTAATCGTAGAGATTATTCGCAAAAAAGCGCTCCCCGATTCGCCAATCGTAGAGCAAATCCTTTGTGAAAAAACTGGCGACCAGCATCCTCACGCGGTTGTGCATGAAGCCCGTCGTCGTCATTTGGCGAATCCCCGCGTCGATGATTGGGTATCCGGTCCGCCCTTGATAAAAGGCGTCCAGAAGCTTCTGGTCCGGCCGGTCCCATTTGATTTTGTCCCATTTCTTGTCGAAAGCCCCTCCAATAATGTGGGGGTAAAAATAGACGATATTATAGTAAAAATCGCGAAAATACAATTCCCGCGAGATTTCCTCGTCCAATTTCCCCATAACCTCCCGAATCGATAAACATCCGAACTTGTTGTAGGCGCTCAATTCCGTCGTTGGAATACTGGGCGTATTACGGGTTTTCTGGTAATTTTTCGGGATGTGCTTCAACTGGGCGAACGCATTCTCGCGCCCTCCGTTGTGTAAGAGGTGTGGGTTCTTCTTATAATACCTCGTGAGGGAGTGTTTTTCGAAGGCGACATCGGCGAAGTTGTATTTCGTCAGAATGACTGGCTTTCTTACGGGGAGTTCTTTGGCCTTGTTGTAGAAGGGTGTGTATTTCTTATAGATTGTTCCGGCGCCCGTCTTTACGGAACCGACCGGTTGGATACAGATGTCCTCCTTCGAGACGAACTCGATCCCGCTCTTTTTACAGAGGGCCTCTATCTTTTCATCACGGGCGCGGGCGTATGGGGTATAATCCTGATTCACACCCAGACGAATGATTTTGTGCTTTTTCATTATTTTTTCGATTACTTTGATTGGGTCTCCGTGGAAGTAGCTCATTTTTCCACCGTGCTTTTCAATGTTCTTCTCTAAATCTTCGAGCGACTCACACATGAACTGGACGCAATTATTGGAGAAATAGGGATTTAGTGAGGGCTCAATTTGCTCAGGGACGAAAATAAAAATGGGGATGATGGGCTCGGGGTAGTCGTGTAGGAAATTTAAGCAGGTGTTATCCTGAATTCGTAAATCACGACGGAAAATAAATAGTTGGGACATAATATAGGATATATTATTTGTTTTATGTTATTTGGGATGTTTCATTCTAATTATTTTTTTACTTTACTTTGATTTTATTTTTGTGGAGGAATATTAGTCATTTCAATTCAGTAATTTTATGAGTTTGGTTTTTTACCGTAAAATTGTTCTTTAACTTTTGCTGATTTTTGATTCTGAAACTCCGTCACCTACTTTATTTTTAAATTCTTTCGCTTTTCTAACTTTTTTATTAAATGGGTCCTTATTTATTTCTAATGTATCATTTACTTTTATTTTTATATAAGCTTTGAATATTTAGAAATTGCCTTTTCAAGATTTCCTTTAACATAATTAATTGAATCAGATAACTTATCGTAATTTAAACCATTTTTTGTATTATTATATACGGAAGAATTACTTATTAAGTCTCTTACTTTGTTGTCATCGCTTCCACGATAATATTTTTGGTATTTATCAAGTAGTGATGACATATTCGGAAAAGGATCCTTTTGATATTTTTCATTATATATACGTTTTGCGAATATCATATACATAATTATTCCGAAAATGATACCGAACGTGATTCCGGATGTCCCCCCCTGAAAAGAACTTGGTAGAGTTCCAATAAAAATCATAATAAGTAATATAAAAAAGAAATACTGGAATCTGTCGATAAATGAACTGCGTTCTGTTATATAAAATTGGGTTCCGTATGTTAATTTATCGACTGGGATAAAATAGGCGAAACCGAATGCGGCTGCGAATTTGGACCATCCCGATTTTATCAATATTTTATCATCTCCTGATTTTAATATTGATGCTTTATTCAATTCTTTAAACATTTTATTGTTTTCACTTTTATTATTGTTCAGTTCTTTTTCATAGGGCATGTTAAAAAACATTCCATGCTTCCCACTAAAAAGATATGCAACGCTACTAAATAGAGTCATTAGACAACCAATAAACATCTGTAAGCTTCCGAAAATAATAAGGATGTATTTTTGAAATGGATTTAAGCGGTTATCATAATCTTGTAAAACGATTTCAACTTTGTTTATTTCTGGTTTTTCTGAGAGTGGTTTACCTAAAAATCCACCGATAGCTTGATAAAAACTGGGGCCCATTTCAAGAAGCCTGTATTTTTTGAGACCTGTATTTTCTTCTTTTATTATAAAGTTTGATTCGGGAATATCATCAGACGGCTTGTGAAAAAGAGATGCTAAATACGGTTTTGTATAAAAATATTTCCATAATTTCAATTTTTTAAAAAAATTTAGAATAGATTTCCAAATACCTGTTGTAGATTCATTATTTAAATTAAAATTTGGATTTGGATCGGGGAGAAACATTGGAAGAAACATTAGACCAATTCCGGGAATATATTGATTACCGACGTATGATAGAATTAGGAAAAGAATGATAACAATTGAAAAATAAGTAAAGAATGATGTAATTGTGCTTACTAATTTTTGGGATTTGGGGTCAATATCTGATTTCGTATTATTATCATTTTTATTCATTTATATATATAATTTAATATAACTTTTTTTTCAAAAAAAAAGTTATTTGATTTAATTTTTATTAGCTTCAAAAATAATATGACAAATCTTTCAGAAAACAACAATAAACCTTCATATAATTATACAAATAAAAAGAGGAGGGGGGTAAGGGGGGAACCTAGGTTCTCCCCCGAGGAGAGGGGGGTAAGGGGGGGAACAGATAAAAAACTGTAAAGTTTTTTATCTCTTGAGTCTATAAGATTCTATCTTATAGACTGAACCTAGGTTCCCCCCCAGTCAAAGAACAACTGTATTGTTTCGACCATTTTCGTTGTTATATTTTCTGGATGAATCCAATAGGTTATTTGTTCCTTTAACGTGTTTAGCCTCTTCTCCCATTCCTTCGTTTTTGATTTTTTAACTACGGAAATTCCTTTTTTATCAGTTCCCCAACATGAACTTATAACGATCTCGTCGTTATAATACTCATCTGGATTAAATCGAATAAATACGATTGGTTTATGTCCTACATCCTGAGATAATTCCATGATGCGTTTGTTTTCGCAACTACAATCATAATCAAGATGTTGATTCTCATCAATTTCAATTATTAGAATTTGATAGCCTAAATCTAAAAATAAATCGGGGCGTCTTTTGGAGCACCCATCTATTATTTTTTTATCAGCTATCCATGTTAGTTCGGGAAATGTTGTTTTTACGAATTCAACAACTGCGTATTCTTTGGTCTTGTAATTTCTCGAAACCGGTTTTTCTGGGAATAAATGTATGTAGCAATATAAACAATATCCGTCGTATTTTTCTTTAACTCTTGTTTGACATAAGTGTGTTTTACACATTTTCGAAACAACATCAAGCATTGTCTCTTTCTTATGCTGAAAGCAATATAATCCTTTTTTTTCTCCTTCATAATTGTATGATGGTCTAATCTCACAGTCCTCATACATGCATAAATCATGTTTTATATCGACCATAAAATCTAGTTTGTGTTTAAAACAGTATAAGCCTTTTTTTTCTCCTTTTTTGTTATAAGTTGGTATAATATCGCAATTTTCATGAATGCATCTCGGGCTAACGACATTATACATGTTATCTAATCTGTGTTCCGAACAATATAATCCTTTTTTACTTCCTTTATAATTATATGAAGGTGTGATTTCACAGTTCTCATACATGCATAAATCATGTTTTATATCGACCATAAAATCTAGTTTGTGTTCTGAACAGTATAGGCCTTTTTTTTCTCCTTTTTTGTTATAATTTGGTATAACATCACAATTTTCATGAATGCATCTCGGGCTGATGACATTATACATGTTATCTAATCTGTGTTCCGAACAATATAATCCTTTTTTACTTCCTTTATAATTATATGATGGTCTAATTTCGCAGTTCTCATACAAGCATAAATCATGTTTTATATCGACCATAAAATCTAGTTTGTGTTTAAAACAGTATAAGCCTTTTTTTTCTCCTTTTTTGTTATAATTTGGTATAACATCGCAATTTTCATAAATGCACTTCGGGCTGACTATATTATACATGTTATCTAATTTGTGTTCAGAACAGTATAAGCCTTTTTTACATCCTTTATAATTATATATAGCTTGAATCTGACATCCATCGTGAATGCACATATTCATTTTGATATTTATCATTCCTGTTAATTTGTGTTTCGAACAGTATAACGGTCTTGTTTCACCTTCGTTATTATATACTGGTTGAATTTTACACGCTTCATGAATACAAGTCGGCGTTAAAATATTAACCATTTTATCGAGTTTGTGATTAAAACAATATAATGCTCTTTTTTTTCCTTCATTATTATAAATTGGGCGTTTGATGCATCCTTCTTTAATGCATGTGTTGCTTAAGACGTCGATCATGTCTTGATGTTTGTGTTCAAAACAGTATAATCCTTTTTTCCGTCCTTTATTATTGAAAGATGCTCGAATATCACAATTTTTGTAAATGCATGTTGCATGATGGAAATCCACCATGTTAGTAAGTTTGTGCTTATTGCAGTATAACCCTTTTTTTTCATTTTTATAATTGAATGATGCTCGAATATCACAATTGTTGCAAATGCATGTTGCATGATGGACATCCACCATGTTAGTAAGTTTATGCTTATTGCAGTATAACGCTTTTTTTTCATTTTTATAATTGAATGATGGAATTATATTACATCCGTCTTCAAGACATTTCTTCCTTTTTAAAGTTTTGAAATTCACCATTGCTGTTTTTCTATGTTCCGAACAATATTTAGGTTTATCTTCTGTTTCGTAGTTATAATATGCACGATTTTTGCAGTTGTTAAAAATACACATTTCTAAATTTATAAATATATAATTTAGAAATTTTTTAAATCAATTTTTTTTTAATTTTAATTATTAAAGACCAAGACCTCCGACAGGTATGCCTCCGACTAATTGCAGGCCCAGTCCTATGCCTGTTCCGGATCGTGCTGAACTTCCTACACTTGGACTCCACAAATCCAAAATAGCGAATACGGCTGCGGCGGTAAGAGCGAGAATTAGAACAGTGTCCCAAGGAAGAATGATACCGCGAACACGAGGAATAATCATGGCGGCTATTCCAATCGCCACACCTTCAAGTAAATATTTAACAATTCGCTTTAATACTTCGGCAATTTGAAACCCATTTTTCGACTGTTGGTTCATTTAATTATAGCAAAGATTATTTTTTTGCGTTTTAGTTTAAAGAAAACTTTATTATAATAAATATAAAATGGCTCATCAGAGAGAAGAACCAGTTGAAGACTTTTTAGAAGTAGACCAGCAAATTCCCGGACAGAATTTCGTTTGTCTTTCCTTCATTTCCCCCGATAAAGTTCTTAAAAGGAGAGAATCCCTTTTAGTAAAAGAATTCGCCAAGTGGTTTTTGAAGGATTTGAAGAAAATGAATGACCCCTCTAAATTGGACCCCGCTAAATTAACTCCCGAGTTTATTGATACCCTTAATGTAGATGACAAATTCGATGATTTTCTTTATGCGAATGAGGATGAGCTTACCCGCAAATTTAATGACTCTAATGATTTTCAGACATCCATTCGTGGATTGAAGGTTCGCGGAGTGTATGAGTCAAAGCGCGAGGCCGAAGTTCGTGCGAAGGTCCTCCAACGTCGCGACCCCAATTTCCACGTTTTCGTTGGACAAGTCGGCTATTGGCTCCCTTGGGACCCGAATCCAGATGGCGTAGCTGAGCAGGAGTATTCCAATGACCAGCTAAATACTTTGATGAAGAAATACCAAGAGAATCGCAAATACAAGGATGATGTTTATGCGAATGAGACGGAGGAGCGCAAGAAGGCCGCCCGAGAGGAGAATCAGAAGCGCAAATTTTATCAACCGAAGACGGATGAGGAGATGAAAGAGGCGGAGGACAAGATTCGCGAGTTGCGCGACATTGTGAATGAGAAGGACCGCCTTTATTCTAAGATTGAGGAGGCCGCCGCTGGAAAGGCTCCCGAGGCCGCAGCCGCGGCTGCGCCAGAGGGAAATGGGGCTGAGGCCGTTGATTTACCTGTTAGTGGCGGGGGTGAAAGTATGGAGGCCGTTGGTCTGTTATCGGGTCTCGATGATGGACAACACGCGGACCCTTGGATGCAGAGACGTCAGATGGCTTCGCAGGGACGCAACTTTGTGGCGGGGAATGCTCAGCGGGAGCCGACAGTTGAGGAAAGGGATAAGATGCTTAGCAGTATTGTCAAGGATATCTTTTAGAGTGGTTGGATTTGAATATTTAACCATTAATAAAAATTGATGGTTAAAATTAACTGACTTTTTATGATATTTGATACACATTTCAACCCCAGCAATGGCACAAGCAGCACAGAAATCAACACAATCTGGATCCAAAGAATTCGATCCTAATAATGGAAAATTCCCACAAGAAGGAATAACAGTCGTTCAGTTATTACAACTCGATTCTTCTATCGCGGTTCCGGCATGTTCTTTTGATGACTCTTATTGGTGGGACAGAAACCGTCATAGAATTCCTGAAAGAATCGATTCATCTCAGCAGTCTTATACGCTCACCCATAACGGGATTACATACACCATTCCACGTATATCTCTTGGATGCTTATATCCAGTTGAAATCCCGCTTGGGGATGTATGTTATCGTGAGAGTAACCACGTTGAGAGAATAACCCGCGATGGATTAACGCCAAGTTTTTGTCCGAGCAATTCGACTGTATCATCGGTTGGCAACTCCCCCCTTATTGAAGGGAACGACCACTTGGGGAACCTGATGGGGTTGTGTCCGTTGTGGATACAAACTCCCAAGGGGACGAATCGCCACAAACTAGTCGAAAAACTCAAACAAATGACGTATTACGTTCTCGTACATGATCCATGTCAGATCCCCCAACAATTCAGGTTCATGAGCAGCAAATGCGTAAAGTGGGATCCCAATGTCTGGCGTAAGGACTTGACCGGTAATCTGGTAGATCCAAGTCCAGAATGGAAACCATCTGACAACATGACTGTTGTCCCAAAACCATCTCCATTGGCGACGTGGGATTCTAAGAACCAGGAATGGGTGCGTCCTGAACCACGAACCAAAATTTCAGGCTTCAGCGTTGGATGTGTTCCAATTACCATGAGCCCTTGTGGTATCAAATGGTCAGGCCGTAATAAAGGCTTTGTCAAATTGATTACTAAAAACGGCGTCTATCTTGGACCTGAGTATACCATGCGTGTATCCTCTTGGATTGAATACAACAAAAAATATAAGGGTAAAATCTTTTCTGGAGAAGTTGATTGCTCTTGTAATCATCAATTCTCCCAAAATTCCTTCGCGGAAGGCTACAATTGGGATGAAGAACTTGAACGGTGGGTTCTTTCAGTCTTTGATAGCGACGATGACGACAGTGATTATGGCGACAGTGATTATGGCGACGACTTCTAGATGTGGATGATGGTTGTGATTGTCCTCAATGCAGCTTCTACTGCAATCGACGTCAACATTGATAAATGTTCGGATTAATCCGAACATTATATTTATAATTTGAGTAAATTTAACATTTTTATTATTCAATAAATTTTATAAATTCTATATTTACAGAATTTATCAATCAATGTAAAAAATGATGGTAAAATTAGATAAATATTCACAGTATTATTCGATAAAATGGTTTGTTTTATTTATTCAAGAATAAAAGAAAATTCTGGTCAGGATAATGATATCATTGTTCAAGCTGGTCTAGATGATGTTATTTTTGTTCCATTGGAATATTTACCACTGAAAGTTAATCGAGAAACTCGCACAGACCCATTTGGAGAATTTCATAATGTTGAAACAGAATATGACAGACGAGAAATTTACGTCCTCATACACATCGACGATTTGTATGAGAAGTTGGACCAAAGTATTCTTGAACATTTTCAATATGATGGTTGGGAAGAAGGTTGGGCTTGGAATATCGATACGATGAAATTTGAAAACCGTCCAAGACCATCTGGACAGAATCATTGTTGGGTGCATCACACTCAATCATGGGAATCCACATGCACTGAATGTTTCAAACCGGACTGTCCTTCTGTGGGAATCCCTCTGTCAAATTTAGGGGAATTATACTGCGAATGCGAAAAATGTGATGAGTGTGGTTTGATAGATGACGAGTGTGAATGTCAGGCCAGTAGACAAGAACATTCTGTTTATTCCAGTGATTCTTGTCTTGTTAGATGTGAGCATTGCCATGTGAAATATGATTCGAGTAATCAAATACAACATGATTATCACTTTTTAAAGAGGTGTTATTAGTCTCAGAATGACCGATAATTTATAAAATTCTCATATACGCAAATTTTCATTTTTAGAATGCGTCGTTGGATTTTGTTAAATTTACCCATCAATGTAAAAATTGATGGGTAAATTTAACAAAATATTTATGGTAATTGCTTAGAGTAAAAAACACTGAAAATGGGATTCATTTTTTTAAAAACAAATGCTGATAAGTATGGAGTGAAGCCTCCACTCGTAGTAAATTCTGAAACTCGTCATGTTCTGGTCCCAGCTGATTCTTTACCAGTCAAAGGATACTTTGATGATCATGGAACCTTTTATTTCAACGACAATACGCGGACTGAAATCAAACGGAGCGATTTCCCAGATATTTCAGCGGTTAATTGTGAAGAAGACGATGGATACATATATGACTATTATTCGTGTTTTCAAATGATTTCAATGGAATCTTTGGAAACAATGGGAGTAGAGATGAAGATTGGCGAAGGTTGGACATGGGACAAAACCAATCGAAAGTTTGACTTCATTGAATGTCCAAGTGAAAACTTTGCTTGGAACCCATTCTTGAAAAACTGGAAGACCAAGTGTAAGAAGTGTCGCTGTGTTTTATACAAAGAAACCTGTTGCAATCTTACAGATCATATATTGGAAGAAGACATCTTCTTCGATGGTGTTTTTTGTGATTGTGATCTGTGCACGGGATGTAAAAAACTGATAACCAACATGGGATGCCCCGATGACCACCGCGATTGTAGGTAATAGAGGAAATCCTCCATAAATTTTATAAAATTCTCATATACGCAAATGTTCATTTTTAGAATGCGTCGTTGGATTTAGTTGATTTTACCCATCAATGTAAAAATTGATGGGTAAAATCAACTAAATATTTATGGTAATTGCTTAGAGTAAAAACGCAAAATGATATTTATTTTTTTACGAGAACGAAATCATCGGACACAGAAGACATTACCACCTCTGACACTGGAGACATTACCGGATGGTCGATTTTATCCGATTGACGACTCCCCTGCTGTTAAAGTTCTTATTCCTCATTGTTGTGCGCCGGTTAAGTGTATTTACAGTGGGGATTTTTTTAAAAGACATTCTTGGACAAATACGTTTACTAATCAGGTCATTGAGGATAATCATCCATTGAATTTGGAAGTGAGTGATGGTACCTTCTATGATAGCTTCTACGAGATAACGAAAATCAAATGCCTAACCTTTGGTGAAGGAGAAGCGTGGTGTTCTGACACAAATCAGAAGATTTGCGTTAAGAAAACGGACGTGAGGTCCATTTGGAATCCGTTTTTTCAACGATATGACCAGCCATGCGATTGTTTGTTGAATCGTGGAAAAGTCAAAAAGGAGATATCTTCCTCTTCTGGACGTGGAAGCTACATGTACTTCGACAAGTTCACTCACTGCCCAGAACTCTTTTTTGAGGTATATTGTAATTGTGGAATGCGAGATAATCGTTCACATCACAGTGATTCAGATAGTGATTGAAAAATCTAAATTTTTCCATAAAGGGAAATTTTATAAAATTCTCATATACGCAAATGTTCATTTTTAGAATGCGTAATCGGATTTAGTTGAATTTACCCATCAATTTTTACATTGATGGGTAAATTCAACTAAATATTTATGATAATTGCTTAGAGTAAAAACGCTGAAAATGACAATCTTTTTTTTACCGAGAATAAATGGTATGAATAGGAATCTGAAAGTTCCAATATTTTATACAAATCATGACTTAGTTTGTGAGACAATTCTGATTCCTTATGGTTATGCACTGGTTCGATGCGAATATACCGGTGATTCTACCGAAGAAGGCCATCGTTGGAAAAATCCATATCATCGTAAGGAGTATAAGAATCATCGATTGGATTTGAAAGACGGAGACATTAACTTTTATGAAGACTTCTACGAGCTGACCAAAATAAAAGCTCTATTATCTTGTCCAGCAAGAAAAACGTGGTTATTTCGTGAAGGAGAAGTGTGGTCTATCGAAACGAATACGAAGTCGTTTCCCATTGTGAAAACTGACCCGAATTCCGTCTGGAACTTTTTAGAGCAACGGTATGACCAACCATGCAACAACAATGGGTGGAGTTGTGATATATCCCCAAGAGTGTCATATAGTGCTTTGGTTAGTGATAGTCGCTTTCTTGGAAATTCATTACATGAAATCTTCGCTGACGATATGACTCTGTTTTTTCAGGTCTATTGCAAATGCTGTATTTGCGAACGATGTCGTACGATTCACGATTATTCGTGTACCATGACGTACCCAGCCACATCTACTAGCGTTGATTTGGAAACGTTGGGAACGAATATGCAGGAAGTTGACTAGAATAAATTTCCGAAAAGGAAATTTTATAATTTTTTATGTAAGACATATTTTAGTAAGTATATATCCTGTCTCAAAAATCTGCCAGCCAAAAAACCGGTCCACAGCGATGTCATAATAGAAATGTATGAGATTCTGATTCAGATAGTGATTGAAAAATCTGAATTTTTCCATAAAGGAAATTTTATAAAATCCCCATAATTTTTTTGTATATAAAATTATGCGTTCTATCGTAATCTTGTTTCTTTTAGTTGGTATCTGTTTAGTCGTGGTCGGATACGTTCAATCAAATCAGGCCTGCCCCCCTCCCGTAGTTGAGTTCCGTTATTTACCTCAAACGTTCGAGCAAGAGCAGAACTTACAACAGCCCGTCCTATCTACATTCGGAACGATGTTCAATCAGGACGACGCTTGGATACAAACGCAGGGCTTCGCAGACAAGTTTTATTCCAGACAATTAAGCAACGCCGGAGAAACCAACGTAATTTAGAAAAATAATGTATTCTATATTATTGATGAAATTTGTATTTATATCATGGAACGTCGCCGGATTGCCCCACCTCTTCAATTTCTCTGGGACGCCCACAAACAAGGCCAATCGAATTTACGAAAAGTTGAAGCCCTATTTAGAGTTAGAGGCCGTCGTCGTCATCCATATACAGGAGATGTTCGACAAAAAACTTATCGCCAATTTTATTGAATGTATCCGCGACGATAAATATTATTATGTATATAATCCAAAAAGAAATAAACGTTTTTTTGGAATAAATAGTGGTATGATTACGGTTTCGAATAAGAAAATTGATGACCACATCTTCTATAAATACAAGAACAGCCACGGAGAAGACAGTTTTTCGAACAAGGGAATTTTAGCATCGAAAATAAAAAATACGTGGTTCATAAATACGCACATGCAGAACCAGAATGTTATGATTGGGATGTATAATTACGCGATTTTAGCGCACAAAAAGCAAATCCTTGAATTTGGGAGATTCTGTCGCCCCCTACATTCCAGCAAATGTTTCGTGTCCGGAGATTTTAACACGTCTCTCCACGATTTTTCGAGGACAGTCAAATTCAAAGAGGGATATGAACCGAAGGAGCCAACGATTAATAATACAACGCCTGACTTCTTTTTCACGAATTTCACCCCGAGCAAAATTCAAAAAATAGAGGCGGTTGATTACCCTGAACTTAGCGACCACAAGATGATTGTAATGTATGGGATTTCATAGATTTTGTAAGAAATCTATGAAATCCCATAAAGTATGGAATTACATAAAAATACAGATATTTCATAGTCCCATAATGTATGGAATTACATAAAAATATGAAATCCAATATTATAAAAATTACATAGATGCGTTCTCCTTATAATCGAACCCGCACATTCCGATGAAGAAGAATGCGACTACACCAATTAAGAGACCCCAATGGTAGCGATTCTTCATAAACTTGTAGAGGTCGAGCCATTCTTTGACCTGCTTCTTGTCCCTGATAAAATCGAGCATCCAAGCGGGTTTGGGGTAGAGCGTGTAATACATGTAATTCACAAAAAGGAGAACCGCCGTAAATAGAAGAGCGCCTCCTAATGTATTGAAATGGGAGTGGGCAAAATAGCAAACGAGGAGGGCGATTACTAAACCGAGGGCGAGACCTTGAAGCCAGAGTTGGAGACGGAAATCAACAATTGATTTATAAATCTCGAGTTGCTTGATGTCAAGTGTGTTTTTGAATTCTTGTTGCTCAATATTTCTGGAACTAAATATACAAAATATCATTCCAAACAATAAAGCAAAACCGATGAAACCATATCCTGAATAATTCATTATAATTATAATAATATTATAATTATTTTTGGGAGGAAATATTATTTATACATTTGAACCTTGAAATGGATTAAGTAATGGTTGTGTTAAAGGATTACCTTGATATCCAACAAATTGTTCAGAATTAATAATACTATTCGCGATTCTTCTTACACGTTTAAGTCTTCCAAATATTTCTGGTATATTTAATAAAATAGAACATGCCATTTTTATATCGTTATCAGTAGGTAAATTTTCATTGAAATCAGATGTTGATATAAATTTATTCAGTGCGTTATAACTAATAATTTTTAATCTTTTTCTATTAGTTGGATCAGTATAAATACAATAATTAAAATATGGATTAATTTGCGATGTGATGTTTTGTATTGTTCTAGTAGTTCTTCTATTTAAATTTAATTTTTCATTATATTTTATATTATATTTAATGTATTCAATATTCTTTTTATGTTCTAATGGTAGTTGAATATAAATGACTGGTTCATAATATCCATTAAAAAATGATTGTTGTTTTATTAAATATAATTGATAAAAACTTTTTGGAACTTCTGACGTAATCATTAATTGACTAATTCTAGGATTGACTGTTTCTTCATCTAATATACCAAAAGTTAAATCTTTATATACACATTTCTTTATTCGTGGTTGATAATAATCTGGAACATATATTACTTTTTGTTTTTCTTCATCAGTAATTGGAATATATAATACATCATATATTTTTCTAGCTTCCTCTCGAATTGTTCTTGATTCAATTATTTGTGGGTTTTGTAAAGATGATAATATTGATTTAAAGTTTAATTCTGGTATTTTATTTTTAGATTTATTTTCATTATTATTTTCATTATTATTTTCATTATTATTATTATTTTCATTATTATTTTCATTATTATTTATAGTATTATTAAAAGAACGATAATGTTTATTTAAATAATGAAAATAATAAGGATTCAAAAAAAATTCAGTCATACTTACAATATCAATTTCTGATTCCTTAGATAATAATGTATATATCATTATATAAATATTTCCAATCCTTTCTTTAAATACAGCAAGTGAAAAGATAATATGATTAGCATAAATTGTTCTGTATGCATTTAAAAATACAATTGGTTCTCCATAAAAAGATATTATAGGTAAATTAAATTTTTTATATAATGTAGGTAAAAGACTGTTACTAATATTTTCTATTAGTGGGAATCCTTTGCCGTTATTATTCAAAATATTAAAAAAATTTTTTAATTTAGATTTATCACTTTCACTTAATAAACCGCCTTTCATCACTTTCCTCCCCTTAACAACCGCAACCTTACCGCTCTTCTTATCTTTCCGCGCCTGATAAGGTCCAAACCTCTTCTTCTTACCGGCCACTTCATCTAAATAAAACTCCATTTCTTTTCCGGCTTTCAATTTCTTAGATGCTACTTTTTTCGCAACTTGAATCGGCCCCGCCCCAGAAAATTTCCCGCGTTTCTTATTCCCAATAACAGAATAATAACTCTTTTCTGATTTATCCATATTATAATTTAGAATATTTTTATTATTGTATGAAAGATAAGATAAAATAATTTGAATTACTTATTTTGCTGAATTTTCAAAAATTATTACTTCTATTTCATTTTTTGTACAATTTAAAAAAATTTTCACGGGACGTCATATAGCCAAGAGGATTTCCAAAATTTGGAGAACTTATACTACTTTCAGAACTTCTACTACTTTCAGAACTTCTACTACTTTCAGAACTTCTACTACTTTCAGAACTTCTACGTAAAGGAGGAGTACTTTGTTGGCTTTTATTTTGTAGTATTTTAGATAAAATACCTTCTGATATTGCACGAAGTCTTTTAAACCTACCAAATTTTTCCGGTATTTTCTGTAATGTTTTACAATAATATTCTAATTCTGGAATAAATTCTTTTAAAGTATCTATTAATTCTATTAAAAAACCATAAGTCGTATCCCTATTTGAAAGACTAAAAAAAGGTGTTTTATTTTTTGATATTACGTGGATTTGAAAACTACCATTTTTTTCATAAATACATACATCAAAATTGAAGATTTCTAATATTAACGGATGTTCTATTGGTTTTCTTAAAAAAATAACTGATTCAAATCCTTTAAATAATGATTTTTTCATTATTAAAAATATTTGATTATTATAATCGGGATTTTTTAATTGTAATTTAGAATTATATGATTTAGTTTTATCGAATATTCCAAAAGTTGAATCTAGATACACGCATAGTTGTATATTTTGGATATAAGATATTATTTTAAATCTGGAATGACTTTCTAATAATTCTTTTATTTCTTTTGCTTTTTCTTTTATTCTATTTACTTCTAGTTTATTCTGAGAATTACTATTCAGATTTAGTTGATTATTACTATGTAATTGAATCTCATTCTGACCGTAAATTAAACTATCTAAAATAGATGTTTTTTTGTTTTTTTCATGGTTAGAAATAAAAAATTCAAAAAAATTAGTATGTATATTCTCAAAATTTATATTTTCATAAAATAATAACAATATTCCATTTTCATCTTCAAATACAGCATATTCATAATTATCTGTTTCAAGATTAAGATTAAAAAATATGAATGGTTTATTTTCTCCATGATAGTCTATATCTACTATTCTTATTATATTTTGTAAAGTTTTTCTCCCGTTCAAACGAACATTGCGATTTCTCATAAAATAACCCTGTAATATACTTATAAAATCGGGAGTAAGTCCGCCCTTCATCACTTTTCTCCCCTTAACAACCGCAACCTTACCGCTCTTCTTATCTTTCCGCGCCTGATAAGGTCCAAACCTCTTCTTCTTACCGGCCACTTCATCTAAATAAAACTCCATTTCTTTTCCCGCTTTCAGTTTCTTAGATGCCACTTTTTTCGCAACTTGAATCGGACCCGCCCCAGAAAATTTCCCGCGTTTCTTATTCCCAATAACAGCATAATAACTCTTTTCTGATTTATCCATATTATAGTTTAGAATATTTTTTTGTCATCTTTGGAGAACTCCGATTATTTTCTCCATTGCGCTCCCGTTTATCAAATAAATCCCATATATCGTGAGATTTATCCCGAGGCCAGTAGAAATTTCCGACCCATTTGGACCCGAACCCCGCAAGCCTATGTCCCCCTTCATGCCCCAGTTTTTTAGCAAGTTCCGGTAAGTTGAATTTGGGAGGAGGCCCCTGTTTTTCAGAAAGGAACACCTTGTAAGCGTTGCTCGTATATTCCCAGCCCCAGAGGACCGCAAAATCGACTCTATCACCCCGCTTCTCAGCATTCGTTATCATCTGGCGCGCGACCATTTTGTAAAGGACGGGGTCATTATAATTCAGGACATAAACGGGATGTCCCTGAAAATAGGCTAAACGCGCATTACGGGCGACCTGTTCCTTTATATTATTGGCGACTTCATCATAATAGTGTCCAACCATCAACATGAAATTCTTATCGACATCTTTGACCATATCATCAATGTCCTTGAAAGCCTCGCACGACGTAAATTTTTTCATATATGGGCTATGAACTATGCGGTAATTAAGGAAGGTAGTAAAGGCTCTATCGTAATAGATGTATGGTAGGCTCAGTTTCCGGTCAGAATTGTCCATATATTGTATGACGATGGGGACATCCACTTTCGGGAAAAAGAAGTGCCACGTGTAAGCACACGCACTATGTTTATCATCCCCAATGAACCAGTTCCCTTTCAATCCAGCGATTCGGTCAAGTGAATTACTGCTATTATTTTTACGCTTGTGGTCATCTATCATATAGACTCTCTTCGCGAGACCCGCAATATATTCCAAATTGGAATCGCTATAAGCAATATCAATAATAATAACACATTTCCCACGGAGTTTCTCTTCCAACTTTTGGATGCGGTAATCCACGCGGTTTCCACTAGCGGGACTCATTGGGACGAACTCGATATCACTACTACACAGCCCGTGTTCCTCAATGAATTTGTAGAAGCACCACGCCGAAAAGAGCCCGTCCGAATTATTTGCGTTATAGATACAAACTGATATTTCTTTTTTATCTTTTTCGGGGATTGATTTTTCGAACTCGGCGATTGGGCTCTTCTTAAAAGAGTTCTGGTAGTTCTTTTCATTCTTGTAAGCGATTTGGTCGATATCTTTTATTTTGGTGGTCTTATTTTCGAAAAGGCGACAGTCTTTTAAGCATACGGAAATTGATTTATTGACAGTGTTTTTCGCAATTGGGGCTGGAGCATTTGTGTTATTGGTAGAATTTACTTTTGCGTTAGTATTCGCAATTGGGGCCTGCGAGTTCGCATTCACACTCCCATTATTATTCATTAATCTATATAATATTATTTATTCTGATATTCTTCTCCCATGTGTCCCCATTTATCACCTTTTGTTTCCATAAAAGTTCGAGTTCATCTTTCTCTAAATCTTTGGGATATATAAATCGTGGTATTTTCCGCATTTGTATTTGTTCCATCTTAATGAAATCGATTTCCCTATCAATTTTCCCCGTTTTTACGAAATTGTCGAACTCTATTATACAAATCGTGTTCATCGCTTTTGAATAATTATTTCGGAAATGTATTTGGAAGGGATAGCAGTTTGGTAAATAAACAAAATCGCCCTCTCGGATTTCGTTCGTTATGAATCCTTCCACCATTTCAATTTCTTTTCTGAAATAGGGGTAGCATATCATCGCATCCAAGTCGGCCGTCAGTGATGGAGAAAGGTGCCTGATTTCAGCGTCTCCGTGAATCATTAAAATGAAGCAATCATTTTTGAAATAAGTTGTGGGTAAGAGTAAGGAGTTTCCACAAAAAAAGATGGAAATATTAAGAATCTGGTTAATGCCCGATATTTTAGTTAGTTCTGGTATGATGAAGTTGTCCCAGAATTTTTTGTCAACCGCGGTTTTTACGAAAAGGTTGTTCGCCATTTTATTTTTACATAAGTTGAAGAAATAGTTGGATTCCATTGATGATGTTTCTTCTTTATCAATGTATTTTTTGACGGTTATTGAGTTTTCATTCTTGTATTTTATTACATCGAGGTATTTTTTATAAAAGATGCGACAGAAATATTTTGTGGTCATAATAGTTGATAGTTGTCGGATGAATTTGGATGGTATAATCTGGATTTTTTTGGTGGGCTCTTCATCGAGGAGTTTTCGGACTAGTTCGCGCTTGTTTGTGTTTATGAAATATCCAGAGACCTTCTTGATTATAATAATAACCGGAACAAGGATTATCATAATCAGAATTATTGTATTTATATTCATATAATTCTAAAATATAAAAAAATGTTGAGATACACACAAAATTACAATGGTTTGCGACTTTTATAAAACGCATTTATAAAAAATAAAAACGAACATTCTTTTTACAAGAATCATTCATCCAGCTCAACAAAAAATGAGAGATTACCATAAATCAAAAAATTTCCGTTTAAAAATGCTTGCGTAATCTTTTTGCGTAATCGCCAGATTTTTCTTTCAAAAAAATGGAAAATTCTGTTTCAATTTTCCAAAGATGACCATGCTGTCCTACGAGAGGTCATTTTCGATTTTTAAAAAACGGCCAAAAATCATTACGCAAGCCTACCAAAAACATTTTTTGAACGTCTCATTTTTTCATTCGCGCCCCATGCGAGACTACCAAAGAATAATCGGATTTTTAATTTTCATTTTGGGCCTCTACGCAATTTCCTTACGCAAAACGTGGAAATGATTAAAAATCGAGAAAAAAAATCACTTTTTTATAAATAAAAAATGGATACCTCAATTTTACAATCGTTTTTTTTGTCAAAAAAATAGACTGTTCCGTTTTACAACAATAACACTTTTTTATGACTATAAAAAACTCAATATTTTCTAAAAAATCGTGTTTTTCAAATAAAAAAGTGATTTATCATGCAAACGATGTCCCAACTTTTTGGACGACTACCATAATTTACATGGATGAACAACCAAAACCATTTTTAATGATTTCTCAAAAAACGGAAAAACTCACTTTTTGCGTAGTGCGTTTTTATTTTTCGATTTTTAATATTTTTGAAAAATGACTACGCAAAACTGATTTTTTACTACCATGCGACTTTTTATTTTTATAAAAATCCGATTTTTTTACATGCGTTGGTAATCAAAAAACGTTCAATCGGAACCTTTTTTGCATGACGTTTCTTACCATGTCGTTATAAAAATCTAAATGAGCTACGACGCAATCTTTTTTTTTTATACTGAAAAAAATGTCAAAAATGACTTTTTTTCAAAAAATGACCATTTTTTTCACTTTTTTTCACTTTTTTGGCTCTTTTTTTCATTTTATAACGGTTTTCATTTTTTCTCTTTTTTTACAATCTTTTTATAACGGTCGAAAGTTTTATCAGACACAACCGCCCACATTTTATAACATATCAATGATTTCTTTTAAAAACCGTTCAGCATGATGTTTTGCATGGAAGCGTTTTTTTCGTTTTTTTTTCTATCTCATGCAAAAGCGTAATAAAGACCGTTATAAAAACTCCAAAACATGAAGTTTTTTTTTCACAGTCTTTTTTTTTTATTTTCTATTTTTACTACCTTTTTTCTATTTTTTATTTAACACATGATAAAAAACATATAAAAAGGAACCACCGTCACGGAGAAAAAATGCACTTGCAGTATATCTCGTAACTTTAGAAACGCGGAATAATTTGGAATATATTAGTGAGTAGAGTTTCTGAATAGGATGTGGATCAAAAATATATTTTTTGCATGATTTTGATGGTTTTTGCATGGTAAAAATTGCATGGGAAATGTGATTTTTTTGACTTACGATCCCATGTAAAAAAGCGTAGGATTTTTTTGATTTTAAAAACGCGATTTTTTTGAATTTTCATAACGTTTTTTTACAATGAATTTTTTTTTTACAATATATTCTATAACGCAAAATAATTAATACATAAAACACTGATGAAATAAAAAGAAAAATCGCATAAAATTAAAAAGAAAAATCATAAAAAATCAAAAATCGTTTTTTTCATAATACAAAATCATTACGAAGTTGCATGATAAAAAAAAAGTCATTTTTTCAATTCATTATGCAACACTACCATGAAAAATAAAAATCAAAAAAAATCAAAAAAAACTTCAAAAAATTTTTCTTGAAAAAACTTTTCAAAATCTGGTGGTTCACTTTATGAAACCGTAAAAAACAACAGTTTGAATAAAAAAAATAAAAAATAAAAAAAAGTGATTGTGAGCGTAATTGTGCAAAAAGTGCGGTTTTTCGTTATAAAAATATGTCTTTGCATGATGGTTTACCATGATACAAAAAATCAAAAAAAAATTCAAAAAAGTCATTTTTTTTATAACGCCCATGCAAAATGCTTTTTTCCAGTTTTTTCCCATATTTTTTTCAGTTTTCATAACGCATTTTTATCCCAAAAAACGCATTTTTTACATGGTTTCGCCAAAATACGTATTAAAAACATCATGTAAAAAGCGTAAGAGACTAAAAAAATGACTTTTTTATTACGCTTTTACATGGGCGCGTCTGGACTAAAAAAGCTCATCATGCTTTTGCATGATAAAACATTTTTCATTGACCCCAAGACTACCATAAATTTTCTAAAAAAACGCAATTTTTTAGAAAAAAACTGATTTTTTAGAAAAATTTTCAAAAATTTTCAATTTTTCAATTTTTTTGAAAAAAACGAAAAAAACTAAAAAAATAAAAACATAAAAAATTTATGAAATACAAAATTCATTTTTTGAAAAAAAATGAAAATTTCAAAAAATATTTTCCATTTTTACAAATGTTTTTTCATTTTTTACAATAAAATGTCGCAACTAATAAAATCAATATATGCGAGATTGTTAAAAATATTATTTTTTTCCCAAAAAACTCATTTTTCCCAAAAATCGATTTTTGATATTTTTTATGGTAATGACCGCGTTACAAGAATTGAAAATCATTACGCTTATGGTAATGAAAAAACACAAATGTTTTCAAGCTACTACCAAGCTTTACATGATAACATCACCAAGCGTTTTTTATGAAAAAAACGCCCGACTACCATAACTTTTTTTTGCATGGGGAAAAATGACGACTACGCAAAAAAACTTGACTACGCAACATTTTCAAAAAGCAGGTCGCCTACGCAAAAATGAAAAAACGTAATAAAATCATTTTTTCATTTTTTAAAAAATATTTTTTTTGCATGGATGAAAGAAAATTTTGGTTTTGAAAAAATCAAAAAGCATGATGATTTTTGAAAATCGTGGTAGTATCTAAAAAAATAATGGATTTTTTAGATAAAATTATGGTGGTCTTTTTAAATATTCGGCAAATTTGTAAAAAAATAGCGAGAATACAGATGCTAAAAAATTACGTAAAAAGTATTTTAGAATATTGATTGTAAAAAATATAAATTGTTATATTTTTATAAAAATTAAAGTATTTATATTTCTAACTAATTTTATAAATTATTGCCATGTAAAATAAAATATCAAACCCAATAAGACCACCTACAAGCATCCATGCGTGTTTCCTATCGTCTTCTTGTTTTTTATATATTAAATATGAAAAATATGCTTCAAACCCAAAATGAAGTAATGTTAATATTATATAAAATATTAGACTAAACTTACCATTAAGAATTCTATTTCTAAGATAAAATAATCTAAATGGTATAAAAATGATAATAATATAAATTAAATAACATACAAAAGGCGTAAATTCCATATATTATATAACTATAAAAAAATTATTGATTTATAGTTTTAGAGTTTTATATATGACAAAGTCATATATAAACTGTACAATAAAAAAAATTTATGCGATATTCAAAAAATTATTAGATTACCTTGGGAACAAGACTTCGATATCTCTCTTTAATATTATCCGCGTGAAAAAATCCAGTCTTTTTTTCAATTTTATAATCATCATAATTTATATATTGTATATTTGATTGTATTTGTATTTCAATTTTTATATTATCTATTCCAACAAAACTCTTCATTAGTTCCACATTAATCTCATATTTATCTCCCTTAATGTGAATCAGTTTCTTTTCATCAAGAAAATACATTATATCTTTCCAATTATTCTCCCATGAGTTCCCCATGCACTCAATAACAAATTTATGTATGTCATCTACTTTTGTAGACGTCGTCATCTTTTGTAAGAGCCGGAGGAAATTTCCATAACACGTCTCATCTTTCAGAAGTTTAATCATAAATGCGAAGTCCCAACTGAACTTATTAATTTTCGGAATTTGCGGGAGATTCTGTGGCCCATACATTAAAAACACGTAATCGCTCGATTTATTAACTTCAAATAGCTTATCAACGAACCCGCGCAATACATCAAACGCCTGATATGATTTTACTTGGACTCCTTCCAATTTGAATATCTTCTCCAACTTCTTGATATAAGTCGGGCTCACTTCCGCCTTCCATCCCTCCAACATAATCTTCCTTATAGTCGCAATCCAGTCATCATCCTCATAAACGAACTGGTCCACCGTAATGCGCTGGCTGTTCGCCGCAACCAGAATAATTATTTGTAGTAAACTATCAAGATACATTGTCGGAAAATGGTCAAAAATGCGAACTTCCATTCCATTGGGGATTGTCATTGGGGCGCCGGATATTCTTTCCTTCGAGTTCGCATTCTTACTCGGCGCAAACGTCCGGATATTACTACTAAAAGATGACATCGCCGTCTCTTTATTCGACTTGAATGGGACATTACAGTAATTGATGATATTGCTCTCATAAAAGTCGAACCCCTCGCGCCATTTCTGATTAACATCCGCATACCTCCCAACACCCTTCGTCTTCTTTCTCATATCGGCCCCAGCAAAATTCCCCCAACCGACCCGCGCCACTCTAAAACTCCCGCGAATCCTTTTTTCGGTTGTTCCGACGGCTTCTTGGTCGCAGGAGAAGTAGGCCGCTAAAAGGAGTGGCTCAATCCATTGGAACATTGCCCCAAAATTATAGTGATTATCCACGAACTTCTGCTCATCGGCCTCTGTATAGGTTTCTTTATTCTCGTGCGGGAGTGTAAGTGTGTAATGGAAGCTTCCGCAGTAATCAGTATATGTTTTTTTAGTTGGCTTACTGCTCTCATTGAAATAATTGTCGAGAACTCGGATATTAGAAGACATACCAAATGGATATTGAATCATTTTGAGGTCATACTGCTTTAAATAGCGCTTTAACATTGGATGTTGGACTATATATTGCTCGAATACTTGTTCAGTATTAATTAATTGAGTAACATAATATCCAATATCTTTTCTATTATCCATAGTTGAGAATGGATTATTCGTAATGAACTCTGGCATACGCAGTGGCTCGGATTTATTGTTTAATTTATAGTATAATTTATTCAATACTACCTTCCCTCCGCATTTGCGGCCAGTCTCTTCATAAACACTGTCTTTTAATCTATCAATTTGAGCTTCATCTGCTTTAATTTTTGTGTATAAATCCTCGATTTCCTTTATATCGGTTGCGCTTAATTCTTTATAATAGGGCATATCAGTTAAATCATTTCCGAGTATATCCCGTAAATATTCAAACGTTAGACAAACAACGGCGTCTGGTTTAACTGCGCGTGGGTTCTTGTTAATGAAATAATATTGTGTTTCATGTTCTAGCCCCATCGCCCACCTCATGTTTTTTAATTTCTCCTCTTGAATGCTCAGCTTCTTCTTCTCGATAAGGATTTGTCTAATTGAAACACCGGTGCTATTACTTTTTCCGTTTTTTCCATTGCTTTTAACCATGATATATTATAATAAATAAGATAATATTTTTTGGAGTAAAGTGTATCTTTTGGATTATTTGGAAGTTGGGAATTTGTTTTTTTGAAAAAAAATGACTTAAAATTAAGTAGCGGAAGTGCGCTCCACTTCCCAAATAAATATATATTATTATATTATGTTAAGAACAACATATGGAAGCATAATAATAGAAAAAGATACAATATTATATCATACAACTGATGAGGAGTTTTCTTATAGACCAAATAAACCGATGTTATTTACGACAATTCATCCATCAGAATGGGTTGTTAACTGTTGATTAAAACCGTATAAAACCGTATAACTATAAATCACTTTGTGATTTATAGTTCTAGAGTTTATATATGACAATGTCATATATAAACTGTATAATGCTATTTTTAAGTATAATTGTAAATTTATAATTATTTCAGTTTAAAGAAAAGTAAATATTATATGATAGGATGAATTGTTTTATGATTAATCAAGAATATCCTCATTAAATAACAAAAATAAAAATCATAACTATGTATCAAATCTGTAATATCTAATAGGGAATTGAAGTACCACAGAAATAAAATAGATATTCACAAATGATTTAGATATAAAAAATCGTGTCTTTATAGAGAAATCTATTAAGGCATGGCGTATCCGCTTACGTCATTAAAGACCAAAAAAAACAAAATCGTAATATCCAGAGAGAATGAGGATGATTCCAAGACCCATCTACTACATCCAATTTTTTAATCTGATTATACGGTTTTATACGGTTTTAAGTAGCGGAAACATTTATCCAATCTCATCTCGAATGATTCCTGTTATTTTTAATTTGAATATGCGATATAAACCAATGATAAATGAATATATTCAATTTGGACTCAAATCAAAATATCCATTTGAATATGCACTTCAAATTATATTAGAAAATGCAGTCATAAAATATCATGAAGATTCTTATGAAGAAATAAAATGGACTTGCTAATATTGTTTTTTTCGGAAATTTATAGCTATTTTCAAAAAAAGTATAGTTTTTTTTGAAAATAGCTGTAATTGAAACAATTGAAAATTGTATTATAAGGATTGAACAGATATAAATCACGTAGTGATTTATATCTCTTGAGTTTATATATGACTACGTCATATATAAACTGAACAAGATGAAAATACGGAATTGTTAGAAATATACAAGTTGTATTGCTAGTATGACTGTTTTTTCGGAAATTTGGTAAAAATGCAAACAAATAAAAAGGATATAACTATAAATCACGAAGTGATTTATATTTCTAGAGTTTATATATGACTTTATCATATATAAACTGTATAACAATAAAACAATTTTTTTTTTCTAAAAATCTTATAAGTTAAAAATAAAAAATTGATTTAAAAATATTCAGATTATTATAATTATTATTTATAACGATGACACTAAAACTATGTAATGAACTGGATTGCAAAAAATTAGCACAAGGCAAAACCGATAAATGTATCGCACATGGAGGCGGAAAACGATGTAATGAACCCGATTGTAAAGCAAGTGCACAAGGCAAAACCGATAAATGTATCGCACATGGAGGCGGAAAACGATGTAATGAACCCGATTGTAAAGCAAGTGCAGAAGGCAAAACCGATAAATGTGTTGCACATGGAGGTGGAAAACGATGTATTGAACAGGATTGTAAAGCAAGTGCAATAGGAAAAACTGATAAATGTGTCGCACATGGAGGTGGAAACCGATGTAATGAACTTGGATGTAAAGCAAGTGCAAGAGGCAAAACAGATAAATGTGTAGCACATGGAGGCGGAAACCGATGTAATGAACTTGGATGTAAAGTAAGCGCAATAGGCAAATCCGATAAATGTATCGCACATGGAGGCGGAAAACGGTGTAATGAACCGGATTGTAAAGCAAGTGCAAGAGGAAATTCCGAGAAATGTATTGCACATGGAGGTGGAAAACGATGTAATGAACTTGAATGTAAAGCAAGTGCACAAGGCAAAACCGATAAATGTAAAGCACATGGAGGCGGAAACCGATGTAATGAACTTGAATGTAAAGCAAGTGCAATAGGCAAAACCGATAAATGTGTTGCACATGGAGGCGGAAACCGATGTAATGAACTTGGATGTCATTCAAGTGCAGTAGGCAAATCCGATAAATGTATCGCACATGGAGGCGGAAAACGATGTCCAAATTGTAAAGATTGGCCCGATTCGAGAAGTGGAAGTTCAAAATATGACGGATATTGTGCAACTTGTTTCAAACGTATTTTCCCCAATGATGAACGTAGTAAGGTTATATATACTCATACAAAAGAAATTATGGTTAGAAATGTAATAAACGCTAATTTTGAAGGATTCATCCATGATAAACCATTATATACTGAAAATTGTGATTGCACTCATCGTCGTCGTATAGATCATCGAAAATTGATAGGTGGTACTATCTTAGCAGTTGAAACCGACGAATTTGGACATAGAGGATATGACCAAAAAGGTGAAGAAATCCGTTACGATGATTTATATATGATTCATAGTGGTAGATGGATATTTATCCGTTTTAATCCAGATGATAATATTAGTAAAACGGATATTAACGATAAAATAGATAAATTAATTGAAACGATCGATGAATGTATTGACCGAATCAATAATAATGAAAATACGGAATTTGTAGAAATCATAAAGTTGTATTGCTAAGCCCCTTTTTCCTGCTTTGTTGGTAAAGGGGCTAACCCCCAAAAGACTAAGATTCAGAATATGTTATAAAAATGTTATAAGTTAAAAATAAATTATTATTTTTAACTTGAATAAAAAACTATAGTTTATAAAATATGTAAAGACTAATCAATGATATTGTTTTTTAACTTCTAACCTAGGTTTTCTATTATTCTTGCTATTATTATAAGTTGATAGAAAATCCGGATTTTCATCATCGCTATCATCATTTAATGCCATTGATGATGACTGTTTCCATAGTATGTCTGCCCCGAGTTTGAATTCTGGATGAGGCTCTGCCTTGTACCAATATGCCTGTTGCTCGAGCTTACTACTTTTTGAATTATTATCTATGACTAGACATTCGAAGTTTTCCGTACATTGGTCCATGACTGAACAAAAAAATTCATAAGTCGGAAACATGCCACAATATTGTTCAAAAAGCCTCCTACGGTTGCTATGAATGGTCTCTCTCAAGACAAAAACGTAATCGACATTTGTGCGTAAATTTGGTGGGATTCCCAAAGAGTATTGAGAAGTTATGATAAAAAATGCCTTGAAATGCCGTCCGTTCATAAACAAAGAACGGACGTTTTTATCCTTGACCCACGAGTTATCGTATAAGCAATCGTCCAAAATCAGGAATGCGCGGGGGTCAATATTTTGATATTCCGGCGCCCCACCAACCTGCTTCTTTATCAAACGGCCCTGCCTTTTAACAAAATTATTAATGATTTCTGGCGTATATTCATCGTGTATAAAAATGGAGGGAATCATCTTCGAATAAAACTGGTTGGCGCCTTCGGTTCCACTAATAACTGTCCCTACTGGTAAATCGCGGTTGTGCCATAACAAATCGCGGACCAAGAATGATTTGCCGGTCTCGCGTTTCCCTATAAAAAGAACGACTTTATCGCTTTTAATTGAACTCATATCAAATTTCTTTAATTTCAGATTCATTATTATATATCATAAATATATTTTATATTTACGTTTTATCCTAAATACCGGAAGATTTATACAATAATAATAGTGAGTTCCAAGAAGAATCATTGGATGAAATACGTTTATGTAGTCGGATTTGTTTTTAATTGAGTATATATGGAATAAATTGTATGAAGAATTGGGATTTTATGTGGGATTTCTGGGGAGTTATTGCTATTCGGCGAAGACATTTTGCTCCTGATTGGAGACTTTTGCTCCTGATTGGAGACTTTTGCTCCTGATTGGAGACTTTTGCTCCTGATTGGAGACTTTTGCTCCTGATTCGGACTTTTGCTCCTGATTGGAGACTTTTGCTCCTG